>DSTFC04002__coassemble_511_pt1 | contig 155151 bp, 154 predicted proteins | sample DSTFC04002__metabat2_high_PE_045 | metagenome-assembled genome bin DSTFC04002
TCTACAACTGGAGGGAGGTTAGGTGTGAGTCTATGTCAAACGTTATCGTAAAAGAAAACGAATCTCTGGACAGCGCATTACGCAGATTCAAACGCAGTTGCGCAAAGGCCGGAATTCAGCAGGAAATCCGTAAAAGAGAACATTACGAGAAACCAAGCGTTCGTCGTAAGAAAAAATCGGAAGCTGCCAGAAAACGTAAATATAATTAATGTGCCGGAAAATCCCTGATCATGGTATCAGGGATTTTTTTGTGCCTGCAATCATATTTCCCATTCTCTTTTCGTAGATTAAAAGTAGAAAAAGAAAAGGGGAGCAGGATGGAAATCTGGAAAAAAATAATTTTTTTAACCTTTATAACGGCAGGCATGTTTCTGTTTTCCATGTCGTCTGTCATAGCGGCGGAAACAGAAGAAGGAGACCCGGTGACAGTGGAAGCGCCTTCCGCGATCCTGATGGAAGCATCCACCGGAGAAATTCTTTACGAAAAAAATGCAGACGAGCAGAGAAGTCCCGCCAGTATCACAAAGATTATGACTCTTCTTCTGATTTTTGATGAACTGGAAAAGGGAACGCTGACGCTGGAGGAAGAGGCGGTGACCAGCGCTCACGCCAAAAGCATGGGAGGCTCTCAGGTATTTCTGGAGGAGGGTGAGAAGCAGACAGTGGAAACCCTTATTAAATGTATTGTAGTAGCCTCCGGCAATGATGCTTCTGTGGTAATGGCGGAACATATCGCTGGAAGTGAAGAGGAATTTGTAAAAAGAATGAATCAGAAGGCGAAGGAACTGGGCCTTGAAAATACAGTTTTTGAAGACTGCTGCGGACTGACAGATTCCGATGGACATTACACAACGGCTTATGATGTGGCGGTGATTTCCAGGGAGCTGGTGACAAAATATCCTCAGGTGCTTACATATTCTTCGATCTGGATGGAGGATATTACTCACGTGACGAATAAGGGAACTACGGAATTCGGGCTTACCAACACCAATAAACTGATTCGCGGATACGAAGGCTGTGTGGGATTGAAAACAGGGAGCACGTCCAAAGCCAAATTCTGTGTCTCCGCTGTGGCAGCCAGAGACGATATTACACTGATCTCCGTTATCATGGGGGCAGAAAACTCAAAATCCAGATTCCGGGACGCCTCGTCTTTACTCAATTACGGTTTCGGAACCTGCAGCCTTTATGTGGATGAAAATAAAGAAACACTGCCGCCGGCCCCTATTAGCGGAGCGATAGAAAAATCGGCGGAATGCGGCTTTGCCGGCGAATTTCGTTATCTGGATACAGAAGGAGCAGATCTGTCGGGCATTGAAAAAGAAATATCCTGGGATAAAGAGGTGAAAGCTCCCGTAAAAAAAGGAGATAAGGCGGGGGAAGCGGTTTACCGTCTGGACGGCAGAGAAATAGGCAGTGTGGATATTGTTTTTGTGGAGAATATAGATAAGGCAGAATATTTGGATTATGTAAAAATGGCTTTCCGTCTGCTGCTGCGGGAAGGTCGGGAAAAGGGGGACAGTTCCGGTGAAGGGACTGTCTCTTTTTTTTACTCTTTTTCGGAAAAAAGTTTTCGTAAGAGCCGTCAAAATAAGATATAATAAAAACAATTCAGGGAGGGCATCAGCAGTGGAACAATTTAATAAAGAACAGATCATAGAACTGTTAAACAGCAAAATACAGATCTGGCGGTTTCCCCGATTGCTGAAAGAACTGGACGGTGACGCGGATACTTTGCAGGTCAGGCTGACAAAAAAGCTGTCTTCATATGAATTGCAGGGATCAGAAAACAGGGAACAGACTGCCAGAAAAATCCGCAACTGGCTGGCAGGGAAAAATCAGCCGGCAAACCGGGAAGAACTGTTTCGGATCTGTTTTGCTCTTGGCTTTGACCGGGAGAAAACAGAAACACTTTTTCTTTCTGCAGATGAGAACAGTATCCACTATCGCAATCCCCGGGAACTGATCTACGCCTTTTGTTTGGAAAAAGGATATTCCTATCCCCTGGCACTGGAACTGGTTCAGGAACTGGGAGAGGAAAACATGTCGGGAAGCCGTCTGGAAAATCAGGCAAAGATCCGTAAAACCAGCGATACCGACTCAACACAGACCATGACCGCATCCATCCGGGATGAATTTAAACGGCTGGATACTCTGGATGATCTGAAACAATTCATCAAAAAAAACAGGGAAACCTTTGGATATCATCACAATACGGCTTACCGGAAATTCAAAGTCATGCTTTCCTATCTTTTGACCGGAAAGTCTGACCATGAATCATATTCCAATATACCAAGGGAGAAAAGATACAGCATTGAACGGGCGACAGAGGAATATCTGCGGATGGGACTGCCCTATCAGAAAAAAAGCGGACACTATTCAAAAGTGGAAAAAATAATCAAACGCCACTGGCCGTCACCCAAAATGGTGCAGGAAATGTATTCCCGGAAACGGGATGTGAACAGAAAGACGCTTCTGCTTTTATATCTTGCCACCGAAGGCATGGGAGTGTCAGAACCCTCAGAAACAAGTTTCGTCCAGGAACACTGCCAGAGGATAGATCTGATGCTCACATCCTGCGGCATGCCTCTTTTAAATCCGCACAATCCCTTTGATTATCTGGTGATGCAGTCTTTGCATCTGGAAAATGATGATGATTTCATGAGCTGGAAAATGGAACGTCTCCTGAAGAAGCTGTTCCGGGAACCGTATCAGCCATCCTACGTAACCGTAGATGAGAATGAAAATGAGAATGGGAGGTAAGCATGAGTCAGAGAAGTCTTCTTCCGAAAGGATACACTTTAAAAAGCAAAAACCGCACCTACACCATAGACGGGTATGTGGGAGCCGGTTCCAATTCCGTCGTGTACCGTGCGTTTTATTACGATACCTTTATGCCGGACCGGCGGCATATCGTACTGCTGAAAGAACTGTATCCCTTCGATGAAAAACGAAATATCCGCAGGGATGAAAACTGGAGTCTGATTGTCGATCCGGAAGACAGAAATTTTTTTAACTACCACAAAAGCAGTTTTATCTCCGGAAATGCCGCCCATCTCACACTGTCCGAAGCGGAAAGCGAACATATCGCAGAAAACCTGGATTCCTTTGAGGAGAACAATACCATCTATACGGTACTGACTGCCAAAAAGGGTCAGGTGCTTTCGGAATTATTTGCCGGCGGGAAAAAGTTTCCCACTTTTACGGACACCATACTTTTTATCGGAAATCTGCTTCGGGCGCTAATTCCTTTTCACAGTCACCAACTTCTCCACCTGGATATCAGTCCCGACAATATTTTTTTGCTGGCGCCGGAGCAGGAAGAAACCTTTCCGGTGAGAGTTCTTCTTCTGGACTTTAACAGCGCCTATTCCATGAAAGAGGGAGAAATATTTGAGAACCAGTATTATTTCGGGAAAACGGGATATATGGCTCCCGAGGTACTGCTCCATAAAAAAGAAGAAATCGGTCCATGGACGGATCTTTACTCCGTATCCGTCCTCTGGTATGAGATTCTGTCCGGAGAAACCTTTCCGGAAGACCGGGAACTGATGAATCTGGATCATCTGGTTTCTCCCTATGATCCGCTGCTGCTCCATGAAAAGGAACGCTCTGCCGCGGAAGTAAACCGTATTCTGAAAAAAGGGCTGCAGTTCCTTCCGGCAAACCGTTACCGCAGCGTGGAAGAGATGCTGCAGGACGTGAAAAAACTCCATGATATCGTAACCGGCGTGATCCGGGAACCGTTGATTCAGGAGCCCAAAGCGCCCGCTGCAAAAAAATCAGCAAAAAAACGTATCCTCCCCGGCATCTTGCTGTCGGCTGTCTTTCTTGGCGGCGGTGTGGGCGGCGCGCTGCTGATGCGAGGCATTCCGTCGGAAGGCAGCTCAAGAGAAGAGCAGTCCATGGAGCACACGAAACTGGATCTTACCAGTTTTCCGCTGGAAACCGATGATTCTGTGGTACTAACGGAAAAAAACATCCGCCATCCCCTGGTGGATAACATCATGGAAATCCCTGTTCAAAGTTCCATGTCCGCGCGGATCAATCTGAAAGATTACACCCATCCCCGGGATACCACAGAAGTATTCGAAACCTACGGCATCTTCTCCATCTACAACGGAGAAGGAGATAAAAGGGGATGGCAGTTCGCCGATCTGACTTATGATTTCTTCTACACAGAAGACAATACCATGCATATGGAACTTCCCTTCCAGGACACCAATGATTTCAACCTGGAATATATCGGCGTGATTTTTCAGAATCATAATCATACAGAAACCAATGTGCTTTTAGATATCAAAGACTGTACCCTGATCGATGGAGAAGGAAACCATTACGATATCACAGAGTTGGAGGGAAGCCATGTCCTTTATTTCGATGAAGAAAACTGGCAGTGGAACATAATGACCACACAAAATCAGGAATTTGTAAAAGATTTTGATGATATCTACGGCGGGAAACTGATGGTGGATGCGGAAGTAGGATTTTTGGACCCGCTGCTGGAGATCCAATGGGAGAGCGATAACCCCGATGTGGCCACCGTGGATGAAAAAGGACGGATTTTTGCCAACCGGCAGGGACAGGCTACGATTACCGTAACCATAAAAGATAAACACACCGATGAGGTGAGAAAGACCCAGATGTTGGTTCATGTGCGGTCCAAACTGGGATAAAAAGAAGAACAGACGATGCGGCATATTTGGCCGGATGATACGCGGAAGCGAAGATCATCCGGCCTTTTTTTACTGTTTCTCCGGAAAAAAGTTGTCGGGAAAGCAATCCCTGGTCTGGTATAGTAAAGGCAAATTATCTGTATATACCGGGAGGGACGAAAAAAATGGTGATAAAAGATCAGATAGACATGATTTTGCAGAAACGAAAGCTAAAGGCACAGCAGCTGCGGGAGAAAAAGGAGAATCTGGAAAAAATCTGCGGCTGTCTGAATGACTGCAGGCTGCTTTATACTGAAGCCAAATCCATCACGGACAAAGAATTCAGAAAACAGTACATGAATTTGTTTGCCGCACTTCCTTCAGACGAGATGAGCAAGGATATCAAAGAACTAATCGCCAGAATCGAGTCCGGAATCCAACGTTTTGACCGTGACTATATCAGCATCGCCACTGTGGGAAAGGAGAGGCAGGGAAAAAGCCGTTTCCTTCAGGCGGTGGGTGATCTGAATAATTTGATTATCCCTGCCTATGACGCCACCAGCTGTACAGGTGCGACCTCCGTTATCTACAACCGGCCAGATATGCAAAAGAAAACTGTAAAAGCAGTGATCAAATTCCGGAAGCGGGAAAAGCTGATGGAGATCGTGAGGGGATATCTTTCCATTCTGGATCCCCAATGGGAGCAGAAGTATGACCTAAATTTTGATATGCTGGGAAGCAACTCCTTTGACAACATGATCGATCAGATCGACATCGAAGAAGGAGATGCGGAAAAAGGAATCGCGCTTTCCCACCTGCAGAATATTAACAAACATTTTTCAGAAATAAGTAATTTATACGGGCAGGAAGATCTGGTTTTGACGGAGGAAGAGAAGATTGCAGAACATGTAGCTCAGAATAATGGAAAAAAGATTACTGACCCGGATTTCAAAGCCTATTATAAATACCTTGCAGTGGAAAAGGCGGATATTTACTGCCCCTTTTACAATGACTGCGGGAAACTGGTGCTGGTGGACACCATCGGCATCGGGGATACCAAATACGGGATTGAAGAAGCCATGCTGGAAACAGTGGACAAGGAGTGCGATGCGGCCATTGTGGTCACCATGCCGATGTCCGGCGTTCAGCAGCCGGATGTGGATCTGTACAACAGCCTGCGGGATCGTTTTCGGAAACGGGACATGAAAAAGTGGCTGTTCTATCTGGCAAATAAGAATGAGCAAATCAATGCCAAGCGCGTAGATACCTTCACCGGGGAAATCAAGGCCGGAAAATTCGCCGTGGCTTACTGTGAAACGGTGGACTGTTCCAATAAGGAGGAAGTGGAGACGAAGTTCATGAGTCCCCTGCTCAATATCCTCCTTGGAAACATGGATGAAATCGACAGCGCTTACCTTTCGGAGATTACGGATCTGGAAACACAGGTCCGTCAGAAATATTTCGCTTTCCTGGAAAAGCTTCCGGAAGGAAAAACCCTCAATGCCAATGTACAGCAGGGACTGAGCGCCTTTCAGAAAGGGAAGGAATGTTATCAGAAGCTGTCGGCGGATCTGGTGAACAGCGTGATTTACTGGGGCAGGGAGAAGGATCAGCCCAACAGCATCCTGTGGAACGCGGTACAGGAAATTCTGGACAGTCTGGACGAACTGGTTCCGGATGCGAAAACACTGCAGAAAACCATCGACGGGAACGGCTCCCTTCTGCCGGGCCAGTTGTGGGACGACGCCTTACATTATGTGCGAAATGAAATCACCGACCGGTTTATCGCCGTCGATGGTGTGCTGGAGGAGGAGACAAGGAAATTTAAGAATTCCCTGGTGCAGAATCTTTACCATGAACTGATGAATCTGACGAAAGCCCAGGGTACCTCCGGTCTGCCCTGGGAAAAGGATGAATCCGCAAATCCGGAGGCGGAAACACCGGATATGGTGGAATGGCTGAAAAATGTCATGGATCATGTGATCAACGACAAGCCCCAGTATGAACAGATTTATAAAGCCTTCCGCTTCATGTACCGGTTTGAATTCAATACCAGGGCGCAGCTGATTCAGGAGGTAAGGCGGCAGCTGTATATTATCAATCCCATCTGTGACCGGGAATACGCCAAACCGCTTTATAATTTTCACCGGGATGCGGCGGGAAAGGAAGTCAATTTCTATCTGACTTCCCGCATGTCCATTATCGAAGAAAATCTGCGCCATGTACTGGCTGGCCTCTATCAGGCGCCCAATCAGGCGTTTTATGCGGCGGCAGAAGAATTTTACGACCGTCTGACCTTTGCCAGCAGTCTCAATGAGAACGAAAAAGGAAGCAAATTTCAAAGCATGCAGGACGTATGGGGAGAATTTTTCATGGAATACAGCAATCAGCTGTGGTCGGCCAACGCGCAGAAATATCAGGCCGTCAACGATCTGGTACAGAAATTTGATCAGATCAAAAATGAATTAAACAAGGAGGGAGCGAAATGGATACCATAAATATCTTAATGCTGGGAGGGAGACGGTGCGGAAAAACCACCGTGCTTTCCGCCATGTATCGGGAAATCGGAAAAATACTGGCCGGCACAGGCATGGGACTGGATGTGGCAGATAATAAGACAAGAGCGGAACTGGGCCGGGCAGCGCAGATCATCGAAGAAAATATAAAGAAATTTTCCGTTCCTTTAACGAGAATCGAGATCAACGACAATCCCACCGGCGCCAGAAGATCCTATGCTTTTTCCCTTAGTGTGGAAAAAGGAGGGCACATTCCTTTTCACATCCACGACATTCCCGGAGAATGGCTGACAGATCCGCAGCAGGAGGGAAATCTGCGCGGTCTGATCCGTCAGTGTCAGGTGATCCTCATCGCCATCGACACTCCGTACCTGTTTGCCAAGACGACCGGAAAGGGATACGGCAGATACCATGAGGAATACAATAAACCGCTGGAAATCGCCAACTTTTTTAAAAACAGTCTTTCCCTGGAAGAGATCCGGGAGCGGATGGTGCTCTTCGTGCCCATCAAATGCGAGCGGTACTATAATCTGGAACATACCCCGCAGCTGAATATTTTCAACCGGGAGTATATGCGTGAGCTGATGGATGTCATCAGCGCCGGATACAAAGACCTGCTGCAATATCTGCGTTCTCCGGAGCTGGCCGGCAGCTGTACGCTGGCGATTACTCCCATTCTGAGCGCCGGCGGCATTGATTTCGTCCGTTTCCGCAAAGATGAGGAAACCGGCCGCATGATCGCTCTTTATCAGGAACCGGAATTTCTCCCGAAAGAGCAGCAGGGGTATCACCCCAGGTTCTGCGAACAGCCCATGCTCTATGCACTGGCCTTTATTCTGATCCAATCCATGCGGGCCAAAACCGGAAAGAACACCATGTATCAGCAGGTAGCAAACCGGATGGGAGGCAGTCCCCAGCAGATTTTTACGGCTCTGGACACGATTCAGAAAAAGATGAAGCGAAACGAGGGCATCCTGCCCCAGGACGGATACTTCATCATTCAAAATCCCGTCAATGTATAGATAAAAAAACCAGTTTGCAAGGAGGATTTGCCATGCCTTTCGGATCGTTTTGGATTAAGAAAAAAGAAGAAAAAAAGAAAGTCAGGGAAGAAATCCCGCTAAAAGAAAAAGTCAGAAAAAAGGAGGAATCCGCTCCCCGAAGCAGTCCTCCCGATTATGATTTCTCCATCAGACCAGGCGCAGTGGGATACCGGATCAGTGTGCTGATTCTGGGACGCAGTCAGCAGCTGATCCGCAGCTTTCTCTGTTCCATGAATGTAAATATGAATGAGACCGTCGGGGAGGGCGGTCTGGCATTCTATACGGAAGACCATGATACCATGAGTCGGATGATTACAGTCAGAAAAGAACTGGATGAATTTTTTTATAACCGCCGGGATACAAAAGAAGACCAGGAGGAGCCCATACCAGAAGGGATACAGCGGTATGATTTCCGGATATCGCTGGCCGGACGGCAGAGCCGCTGTCTGGAATTTTCCTTCACTTGTGTCACAGAACAGGATCTGTCGGAGCATTCTGTTACCCTTTCTGATTTTGACGCTCTGTGGGTGCTGGAAGAGGAACCCTATCTGGAACGGCAAAACGGGATCGGAGCTTTGTATCAGATCCTGGGATATCCGAAAGGTGAGGAGGACCATCCTGTGAAACCGGTTTTCTTCCTGGTTTCTCAGTTTGAACATCTGGAGCGGTTCCGGGTGTTTGGACAGGAAATCACTCTTTCTTTTTCAACGAAGGAAAAGCTGACCGGCCTGATCCGGGAAAGCTTAAATCTGACCGCAGACGACCGGTTAAAATATGCTCACGTTCTTCCGGTACAGATTTACGGAGGGTTGGAATTCATCGGCTGGGATGAAGCGGGAAATCTTTTGCTGGATATCAGCGAAAGCGGATTTTATCAGCGGTACATACCGGTGGGCTGTCAGATGCCATTGATTTATACCGCGCAATCCTGCCTGAAGGAAAACCAGGCAGATTTTTTTAAAAGCAGCGATGGAAGCACATTGATTACCAGTCTGTGGCAGTCTTTTCATCCTTACTGTGAAAACGAAGCCTTGAAGGCGGAGCAGATAGGAGGGAACCGCGGTGAAAAAGAATTTTGACCGTATTGTGTTGATACTGACACTGCTGCTGGGCGGTGCCGGCTGTGCTTTCTGCCTGATGATCTATGGCAGAACGGCGCAGGATACCTGGGGAAGAATCATCTGGAGCGGTCTTTTCTTTTCTCTTCCCTTTGTAACCAGCCTGCTGGGAAGTTATCTGGCAGAGGCGCTGCAAAGCCGCCGCTTTACCGTGCTGCGAAAAAGAGGGCGGATCTTTACGATGATCCTGGCAGCGGCCTCCGGTTTTCTGGTAGGAGCCGGCGGACAAACTCTGTATATGATTTCCGCCTTTGAAAAGAATCCCGCTATGGATATAGTTCTGCTGTTGGACGGTTCCGGCAGCATGGAGGATGAAAAAGAGGGATGTGATAAGGCCGCCCGGGCGCTGCTGGATCAGATGGATGAGAACAGCCGGGCGCAGGTGGTGTCCTTTGCCGCGGCGGTGCTGGGAAATACCGATCTGCTTCCCATGGACGAAGCCGGAAAAGATACGATTACCGACTTTATCCGCAGCATTGACGTGATCGGCGGAACAGAGTTCGGACAGCCTCTGACCTTCGCGTTGAATTCTCTGCGAGAAAACAAAGAGGAGCAAAGAGCGCAGGCGGTGATTCTTCTAAGTGATGGAGAAGGGCCGCTTCCGGATTCTCTGAAGGAAGAATACATAAAGGAAGGTCTGCTGCTCTATACGATCCGCATCGATACCGGTACAAAACCGACGGCTGATACGGAAAAACTGATTGACATGGCAAAGTCCACCGGCGGATTTGATACGCTGATTCCCGTGGATAAAAGCGGTCAGGCTAATACACAGGAACTGATTTCGGCATTCGGTGAAGCCTTTACGGCTACCAGAGAAATCGGCATGGGAGAACAGATGATTGTGTTTGGCAATATGAATGGTTCTGTGATATTCCGTTTCCTGATCCGCACCCTGGTCTTTGCGCTTTATGCAGTGCTGGTAGGAGCAATCTACTATCGCAGCCTGCAGCCGGAACAAATCCTGGGAAATCTGACAGCCGGTCTTTTGCTTTCCGTGCTGGTTACCCTGTTTGGACAGATTGGTCTGGAAACCCCAGTCCTGTCCGCTGTGTTGTTCTGCGTATTGATTTTCTGTGCCTATACCACATATGACGAGGAGGCAACGCCTTATGTATGACCGGAAAGAAAGGAAATGGATTTTTTCCAGGAAAGAAGAAAAAAACGGAGCAGGAGATAAAGAAGCTAAAAAAGCGCTGCGAAGATTACGGCGCAGAAAAGTCCTGTGGATCGCCGGCGCTGCTGTCATCCTTCTGGCAATTTTGCTGGCTCTTTTCTTCCTGTTCCCACCCCTGACAGAGAAGCCTTCAGCAAAAAAAGAGAATTCAGAAGATTCTATCCGTGAAGAGACAGACAGCCGGGGAAACGTTCTGGTGGGCGAGAATACCGAACTGGAAGAGACAGACACACTGGAGGAATTCAATGAGAGTATCCGAAAATTGACAGAAGAATACGATGATGAACTGGTTATTGCAGGAGAACGCAGCACCAACCGGCTGATCCTTCACTTTGACGGTGAAGAACTGGATCTGACAACATTTCTGGCAGACCGGGTGATTGCCCGGGAGAACCGGATGGTCGTGATCCAGTTTGCCTCTGAGGAGGAGACAAGACAGTGTATGGAATCTCTAAACGAAATGGAACACGTTTCTTTTGTGGAGATGGATGAATATAACATTTCCAGCGATACGGCAGGAAGCGGCGCAGGATCGATGTCGCAGTCTTCTTCCGGTTTTTCCTACCATACCTGGGGCTGTAAGGATATGGGTATGGATCTGCTGGCAGATTATCTTTCCACCCATGCACTGCAGCAGTCTGCCGTCGTGGCTGTGCTGGATACGGGCGTGCTGCCGGTGGAGGGCATCCGTGACCGCATCCTTTCCGGCACGGATGTGGTGATGGGAGGAGACGGACGCAATGACCTGGTCGGACATGGTACCCATGTGAGCGGAACGATCCTGGACTGTACCCAGGGGCTGGATGTGAAAATCCTGCCGGTGGGAATTTTTGGAAACAACCCGTACACCAGTACTTTAAATATCTGCACCGGATTGGAATACGCCATCGGACAGGCTCCCGATGTGATCAACATGAGTCTGGGCGGACCGATTACGCAGGAAGACAGCCTGAAACAGGCGCTGATCCGGGAAGCCATCAGCAGCGGCATCACGGTGGTGGTCAGCGCCGGGAACGGAGATGATGCCGGAATCCCACAGGATACGGCAGGAATCATGCCCGCCGCCATGAAAGAGTGTATCGTGGTGGGCGCGGTGGATCAAAACCATACCATCGCATCCTTTTCCAATTACGGGGATTCCGTGGACGTCTGTGCGCCCGGTGTGAATATCACCAGCTACAGCATCCGGCCGGAAGGGCTGGAGAGCATGGACGGCACCTCCATGGCAGCGCCCCATATCTCTGCCCTTGCCGTCATGCTGACCATGTATGTCCCGGACGCTTCCCCGGCACAGATTGAAAAATACATCAAAGATTACTGTCAAAACCTGGGAGATGAACAGTATTATGGCGAAGGGATCCCCCAGGGCGCATTCTATATAGAAAACTGAACCAAAAAAGGAGAAATCATATGGGAGAGAAGAAAAAAGTATTTCAGTGTACGGTATGCGGCAGAATCCACAGCCGCGCAGAGGGAAAATGTCCCTGCGGAGCAGATCTGGCTATTTTCGGGAAGTGGATGGATGATCCGGAAGAGACCATTCAACCGGATCCAATACCGCCAAAACCAGATCCTACGACGCCGGGGCCGGATCCTGTACCGCCGAAACCGGATCCGACAGTGCCAAAACCGGAACCTGTTTTGCCCCCACCGAAGCCGAAACCACGGATCGGTATTTTTGTAAAAATTGTTTGTGTCCTGGCAGGAGTTTTCTTGCTTGTGTTAATATCTGCCTTCGCCAGGGCAGTGCTGGATATCTCAGAGAAAGGCTCATCAGAACCGGCAGAGAAAACGGCAGAACAGACAGCGGAAGATGACGGAGGAGATACTGAACCAACCCCCACGGAAACTCCGGATCCGACTGCGAGCGCGACGCCAACAGAGGCTACCGATGAAAAAGGGATCATCACCATTTCCAACGGCACAGAAAAAATATTTTTTAATGTTTTTTTGTTTCCCGATTCCGCAGATAAGGGAAGCGATCTGCAAGGCGCGGATCTCGTTCAGGTAAGCGGAGAAGAAATAACGGCCAGCATTCCGTTCAGAGAAGAGAAGAACTGTTACATAATCGTGGTGATGGAAGATGGAAACATTTTGGAATTTTTTGATGTCTTTCTTGTTCACAACGATCATATCACAATCAGCGAGACGGTAAACGGAGGCTCTATTGACATTATGCGCGATGGCAGGCAAAGCACAGTGTATGGAGAAAAGCGGTCTTATACAGAGGCATTTGAATATACAAGACTTCGTCTGATTTCTTTTCTGAACGGCAGTAATTACGAGTTTACCGAAATCTATATCTACGAATCGGACGCTAAGACAATAGGGGATAATCTGGCAGAACTCAAGCTGAAAGATGGAAAATGGAGTCCCTATGACGTTTTAAAATTTAACACAGATTCCACGAAGACAAAAGACATTTATCTGATTGATTCAGAAGGAAACGGCTGGCTGTATGAGAATGTGGATCTTTCCAGAGTATTCTGTCTTGATAACGATCTGGACGAAGAAGGGAATCCTGAATTACTTCTTATACGATCCGGGGAAGATGTAGAGATTATATCTGGTGTATTTTATCAGGATCAAGATGACGAAACGACATAGAGGTGAGAAGAATGGACAGCAGAGAAAACAAAAGAATGTTTCAATGTATGGTATGCGGCAGAATTCACAGCCGCGCAGAGGGAAGATGTCCCTGCGGAGCGAATCTGGCTGTTTTCGGGAAGTGGCTGGATGAACCGGACCTACCGGAACCGGATATACTAAAACCGGATCCACCGGAACCTGTACCGCCGGAACCGGATCCACCAGAACCCGATCCTGTACCAATAAAAAAAGGCCGCAGATTTCTGAAGGTTGCCGGTATCCTGGCCGGAGCCTTTGTGATTTTTCTGATATGCATTTTTATCCTGGATACAATGAATCACAGACAGGATGACGATCCGGGTCATGGAGAAGAAACGGCAGATGCGGCGGAAAAACAATCCGATGATTCCGCTGCAGATTCCACAGATACACCGATGCCTTCCGAATCAGCAGTTCCGACACAGAAAGCGGCTGCTGATTCGGAAGAGGAAGAATCTTCTAAGCTCACCTTAACCTCAATTTCAAATGAGACGGATGATGTGATTTATTCTATTGCCGTTTATCCAAGGATACCGGAAGGACCTGGAAGGGAAGTGCTGGGACGCGAAACAATTTTACTGGATGGATATACACAGGAAATAGAAACATCCGTTTCCAACGCAGAACAATACGAAATAGCAATGATAACAGAAAATGGAGAAGTGATGTTGTTTGACAGTCTTGTACTGCAAATGGGGGATTCTCTCAAAGTATCTGAAGAGGGAACCATTCCTGTCCTGACGATACAAAACAGAGCCGGTGAAGAAATTTCCGCAGAGGGAATAAAAACAAGTTATCAGGAAGTGTACGGGGGCGCTCCGAACGTTAACATTCCTTTTTGTAATGCCACAAACAATAATTTTAAAGAGTTGTACTTATATGAAACGGAAACGGATGATATGGGAAATAATATCGTGGCGGATTCATTAAAAGACGGTCTTTTAAACCCCTATGATAATCTCAAAATGGATATAGATCTCAGTACAAATCAGGATGTTTATCTTGTAGATGAAAGAGGTTGGACATGGTATTTTGAAAATGTGGATTTTTCCGGTGTGTATTGCATTTTTGTTCGTGTAAATGACAACAATATGCCGGAACTTTTGCTGCGGTATTCTTATACCGAAGCAAACGCGGTAACCGGAATATTTTATAATAATAATGAACTTGAACATAAAAGTCCGGTGTACCGTTGATTTATTTTGTTCATAGCAAACGCATAACGTTATATTCTTGTGCTATGGGGTGCAGTATCTGCTGCACCCCGGTAACTGGCGGCAGCTTTATGCCAGCACGTGCTCCTTTTCCAGTTCCGTCTTGAATCTTTGAACAGTTGTCAAATCCACATCCAGTAAATCCGCGATGGATTCAGGATTAAGGTTTCTGGACAGATTTTTACGGATCAGCTTTTTCAGGAGCTCCTCTTTTCCTTTTTCTTTGGAATCTCTGATCAGATCGTCAATTGCTTTACACATGTTTACGTTCCCCTTTCTTTTTTCATTTCTTTTTTCGTTTAATCGTGTCAGTTCTTTTGTATTGGAGAGGGAGGAAATCAGCTCGTATGCATCTGCCGGCAGTTGTGTAAAACCAGCCTGTTCTGTCTGTATAAACTGCAGCAGGCCGTCCCGATCATCCATATGATGCAAAAAGCCGAATACCAGCTTCAGATCCGTCTGAAAGTGGACAGCCATCGGACAGTTTCCTGCCTCGATGATGTTAATGCGATAATCCGGAACGATTTCCCACAGCTCCGGCGGGATTCCCTCCGGATTTAACATCATTTTCAGACTTCTCGGACCATCCCAGTGTTTTCCGTAATACAATACGAGTGTGATGACAGGATGCAGGCGATCGTTTTTAGAAAGCCCTGACAAAAATTCGTCATCTGACAAATCTTTCTTTTTCGCATGTTCCTGTTTTATGGATACAATTTGCTGCATATAACGACTCACGTCATATTTCATCACACGGATCGGCATGATATAATCCACATAGCTTTGATTCTCAACACCAAGAATAAAAAATTGGATACCACATGCTACGATCTGAATGAGATCGCGGTACCCTTTTTGGGTTTTATGGGATTTTTCACTTCTCTCGAAAGGATATTCGGTACAGTCTGCTTCACGAATGTCTTCCGGACGGATAAATTGCTCTCCGCCAAAAACACAGGCATTAAGTAAATCAGCCAGACGGCTTTTATCTTTCAGATAAGCTGCCGCGAGTATATCTTTTTGTGGCATATAGACTCCTTTCTGTCAAATGCCGCAAGGAATGTAGTTCCTTTCTTTGATTATACATAATTATTTTAAGATGTGCAAATAAAAAATTTGCACAATTGACGCGAAATAGAATTTCGACATTTGACTACATCAAAACATTTTGGAAATAATCGGCCGAGCGGCCATTTGAAATTGGACGGGAAAATGAATAGAGTGTTTGAAATATATCACATATTTGAAAAGAAAACAAGAAACATTTTGTTGCACCTTTACAGAAATGGAGGAAGTCTCATGAAGAAAAATCCTGTAGAATATTACGCCCATGCAGCATCTCAGAGGATTGTCTGTCTGGAAGAACCTTTTTCTGTCATGGCAGTGAATGGGGAGGGGGAAATAAAGGTAAGTACTCCTGCAAGAAAAAAGATAGCGGAGGAATGGAACAGAACAAAAAACAATCTCGCCATCACGGGATCGACCTTTTTCTGCGCTGTCCTGAAAACAGACGGAACCGTCCGGGTATGGGGACTGACCGATCAGATAGAGAAAAAGCTGAAACAGCAGACAAAAAACTGGTATAAGGTAAAATGGATCACGGCCATCGGCAGCCGTCTGCTGGCAGTTCATCAAGACGGCAGTTTATCTTGCGCCGGCTTATCAGAACCCTGTCATGACACCATCGAAAACAGATGGAAACATATCGTATCATTGTCAGCCGGGACAAGAATTATCGCCGGCCTTAGAAAAGACGGGAGAGTTCTGATCGCAGGAAAATTTCAGGAAGAAAAATTTGGCGCCGACGATTGGAGCGACATAACTCAGATCGCCTGTGGATCTGATCATGTAGCCGGCTGTAAAAAGGACGGCGCCGTACTGGCAGTCGGCTGCAACCGGTACGGACAGTGCAAAACCGGATCCTGGAAGGATATCGTCAGCATCGCCTGCGGGGATGCTCACACGGCAGGAGTAAGAAGAGACGGTACAGTGACAGCCTGCGGAGACGATTCCCACGGCCAGTGTCAGGTGGAGCAGTGGAAAGATATCATCGCTGTCGCCGCAGGCCCCTGGCACACCATCGGTATCCGAAAGGACGGCCTGATCCAGTATACAAGAGGAAGAGGAGAAAGGTATGGGATCATCCCGTGGAAACTTTTTTCCCGCTTTCAGTATGAACAGTATGAAATACTGCACCGAAAATACCATTCGGATTTTCTGAAGCTGGCAGATCGCTGTTCCACAGGAGACAGTAATGCCATGCTGCATATGGCCTGCTGGTTTTGGCGTCAGAAATGCTCAGACAGAAAAAGAGAACCGTTTTACAAACGGGCATTCTGCACCTGGATGGTAAGGGCTGCCGGATACGGAAACCAGAAAGCCGCCGCATTCTTAAAAAAGCATCCCGGCTGTTATGCTCTCAGTTATCTGCCGGGAGGCATGCTCGTAAAGAAGGATGAGGATCTGCGGATCCAGGCAGAAATATTGAGAAATCTGGGGTTCCTGGAAATTCTGGGTGAAAAAAGGGTCGCTCTGCACGGTCCGACAGATGAAGGTCTGTACTATTATGGAACTTATGCAGGATATGAAGGAGCAGATTCAGACGGATTCGGTATGGAGGAAGAATACAATTATCACTTTTATGACGAATTTCTGAACCATATCTGTACCTGCGCATCGCTCACCCGTCAGGAGTTTGAAAGAGAATTCCCTTGAAAATCCTTCTGCTTTATTGTAGTATAGAACGGATAGTGAACAAGGGAGCCAGGATCTGATGAAGGATTATGTGATAAAGCATTATGAAATTCACTCTGAAAAACTGAACAGTCTAAAGCAACCCATCCGGATTATCTTCATCAGTGATTTTCACAACGCCCGATTCGGCAGCGAGTGGAAACGGCTGGCAGCGGATCTGAAATCTCTGCACGCGGATCTGATCCTCATCGGCGGCGATACCGTGGTGGGAAAACCGGATCATGACATGGCAAATACAAAAAAGCTTCTGTCCATTTTGCCGAAAGATGTTCCGGCTTACGCCGCTAACGGCAACCATGAATACCGGCTGAAGATTTATCCGGAGGTTTACGGCTCCATGTACGGACAGTACCGAAAACTGCTGGATCAGTACCACGTTTTTCTGCTGGAAAATGAGAGTGTTTCCCTGCAAATCCGTGGAACCTCCCTTAAAATCAGCGGGTATGAACTGCCCAGAGAGTACTACCAGCGGTTTTACCGGGGCGGACTGCCGCCGGAAAAGCTGTATGAAGTGTTTCCCGAAAAAAAAGAAGTCGCGTACCGGATTTTGCTGGCTCATTATCCCAAATATTTTGAAACATACGTATCCTGGAAGGCGGATCTGATTCTGTCCGGCCATTACCACGGCGGTATCGTCCGTCTGGGAGGAAAGTACCCAGTGGTGGGAAACGACTTTACCCTGTTCCCAAAGTACGCCTACGGATACTATGAAAAAGAGCAGTCGGTGATGCTGGTCAGCGCCGGGCTGGGAGAGCACACCATTCCCTTAAGGCTTTGGAATCCCCGGGAATTGGTTGTGGCCGATATAAAAGGAAAGAGATGAGTATGGGTATACCGGTGAAACTGCAGGTGTTTGAAGGACCGCTGGATCTTCTTTTGCACCTGATTGACAAAAATAAAATTGATATCTATGATATTCCCATTGTGGAGATTACCAATCAGTATCTGGACTATATCCGGGAAATGCAGCGGCAGGATCTCAACGTTATGAGCGAGTTCATGGTGATGGCAGCCACGCTGATTGACATCAAATGCCGGATGCTGCTTCCAAAAGAAGTCAATGAAGAGGGAGAAGAGGAAGATCCCAGAGACGAACTGGTGCAGCGTCTGCTGGAATATAAGATGTACAAATATATGTCCTATGAACTGCGTGACCGGATGGCACAGGCCTCCCGCAGCGTATACCGCCGCAGTTCCATCCCCAAAGAAGTTCTGTCTTATCGTCCGGAGGTGGACGTACAGGAGTTGGTGGGCGATATGAATCTGGACAAGCTGCGGCGCATTTTTGAGACAGTCATGAAGCGGCAGGAGGAAAAGCTGGATCCCATCCGCAGTAAATTCGGAAAGATCGAAAAAGAAGAAGTCAGCCTGCCGGATAAGATGACCTATGTGGAAGCGTTTGCCAGAAAAAAAAGAAAGTTTTCCTTCCGTGATTTGCTGGAAAAGCAGTGCAGCAAAACCCAGATCGTGGTAACCTTTCTGGCTATTCTGGAGTTGATGAAGACCGGTCTGATCCGGATCAGCCAGGAACACATTTTCGATGATATTAATATAGAAGTCAGAAGCAGTGAGGGAGCATGAATAAAGAAAGATTAAAAGGCGCTGTCGAAGCCATCCTTTTCTCAGCCGGTGATTCCGTGGAGTTATCCCGGATCGCAAAGGCGCTGGAACTTGACAAAGAAACCACACAGCAGCTGATCCGTGAGATGATGGATTCCTTTGAACAGGAGGATCGGGGGATCAAAATCATAGAGTTGGAACAGTCCTATCAGATGTGTACGAAACAGGAATATTATGATTATCTGGTAAAAATGGCCATGGAACCGAAAAAAGCCGTGCTGACGGACGTCATGCTGGAAACCCTTTCCATCATCGCCTACAAACAGCCTGTTACCCGGATGGAAATTGAAAAAATCCGCGGTGTAAAATGTGACCATGCTGTCAACAAACTGATGGAATACGGTCTGGTACAGGAACTGGGAAGACTGGACGCCCCGGGAAAACCGATTCTGTTTGGCACCACCGAGGAGTTCCTGCGCACCTTCGGCGTGGAGTCTTCCGAGGAACTTCCCGTCATCGATCCGGTACAAATGGAAGATTTTAAAGCGGAAGCAGAAGAGGAAATCGATTTTAACATGAGTTCCTCCTCATAATAAGGAAAGACCCTTTCGAAACATTTCTTCGAATGCGGCCTTTCTTTTTTCACCGGTCTTCTTGCCTTTAAGCATAAACCGTCCGCCGTTTCCATAAAATAAAGAAAACAAACTGCAATGGACGGATCGTTATGAAAAAGCTGCTGCTGATATGGATCCTTCTTTTGGGAAATCTCTTCCTTTGTCTTCCTGTCAGTGCACAGGAACGGCCTTTGGAAGATGAATTATATGCAGGTTCCGCCTGCCTGATGGACGGACAGTCCGGAAGAATCCTCTACGAAAAAGACGGTTTCACCAAAAAGGCCAATGCCAGCACCACCAAAATCCTGACCTGTATTCTGGCTTTGGAGCAGGGCAGTCTCTCCGACACGGTAACCGTTTCCAAAAGGGCGGCCGGCCAGCCGCCGGTTCATCTTGGCGCACGGGAAGGAGAGACCTTTCTGCTGGAGGATCTTCTCTATTCTCTGATGCTGGAATCCCACAACGACACTGCCGTGATGATCGCGGAACATATCGGCGGCAGCGTGGAAGGCTTTGCCCAGCTGATGAACCAGAAAGCGGAATTGATCGGCTGTGAAAACAGCTATTTTATCACTCCCAACGGCCTGGATGATGCAGATCAAAACGGCTCCCACGGCATGACTGCGGCGGATTTAGCCAGAGTGATGCGCTACTGCATCATGGAATCTCCCAAAAAGGAGACTTTTCTGGAAATTACCGGAACCTCCTCCTATACTTTCTGGAATCGGGAAGAAACCATTATTTACAACTGTCATAATCACAATGCTTTTCTTTCCATGATGCCCGGAGCGTTGTCCGGGAAAACCGGCTTCACTGCCGACGCCGGATATTGTTATGTGGGAGCGCTTCAGCAGGATGGGAAAACACTGATTGTCTCACTGCTGGCCTGCGGCTGGCCCAACCATAAGGATTACAAATGGGCCGACACCCGCCTGCTGATGAATTACGGCCTGGATCAATATGAGATATGCGATGTCCTGGACCGCAGTCTTCCTGCCGAGCAGCTGCCGGTAAAAGACGGACAGCATGAAGGATCCCTGTCCAAGGATTCTTACGTTCCCCTGTCCTATCTGGAAGATATGGGGCAGCAGTCCTTGAACATTTTGCTGGGAAAAAATGAAAAAGTGACCAGAAAAGTAAATCTTCCGGATATGCTGAAAGCGCCGGTGAAAAAAGGAACTAAGGTCGGAAGCGTATCCTACCTGCTGGAGGATGATGTTTTGAAAACCTATCCTGTCTATACGGCCGGATCCGTGAAGAAGATTGATTTTATCTGGTGCTTTGCTATAATAGGACATAAATACTGCATGAAAGGAAGTTGAAACTTACAGATGGAAAAATATATCATGGCGCTGGATCAGGGAACCACCAGCTCCCGCTGTATTCTTTTCGATCACAGCGGCAGCATCTGCAGTCTGGCACAGAAAGAATTTACACAGCATTATCCCCGGCCGGGATGGGTGGAACACGATCCCATGGAGATCTGGTCCTCTCAGCTGGGAGTGGCAGTAGAGGCTATGTCCAAAATCGGCGTGGATGCCCGCAGTATCGCGGCCATCGGAATCACCAACCAGAGGGAAACCACCATCGTATGGGACAAGAACACCGGAAAACCGGTATATCCGGCCATCGTATGGCAGTGCCGCAGGACGGCCAAGCAGATCGACCGGCTGCAGGCGGACGGATACGGCGAATATGTCCAGGAGGTCACCGGTCTGATCCCGGACGCCTATTTTTCCGGCAGCAAACTGGCCTGGATACTGGATCACGTCCAGGGCGCCCGCGAAAGAGCCAAAAAAGGAGACCTCCTTTTTGGAACGGTGGACACCTGGCTGATCTGGAATCTGACCAGCCGTCAGGTTCATGTGACAGACCGTACCAATGCTTCCCGCACCATGCTTTACGATATTCATCGCCAGAGATGGGATGAAAAAATACTGGATTATTTTCAAATTCCGCCCCAAATGCTTCCTGAGGTAAAGCCAAGCTGCTGTATCTACGGCATGACAGACAGTAATCTTCTGGGCGGAGAGATCCCCATCGCCGGGGCGGCGGGAGATCAGCAGTCTGCGCTGTTCGGACAATGCTGCTTTGAAGCAGGGGATGTCAAAAACACATACGGTACCGGCTGCTTCCTTTTGATGAATACAGGGGAAAAGGCGGTACAGTCTCATTCCGGTCTTCTGACCACTGTGGCAGCCACTTCCGGTGAGAAGATCAATTACGCGCTGGAAGGCAGCGTATTCGTGGCGGGAGCCGCCATCCAATGGCTGCGCGACGAGTTAAAAATCCTGGAAAACGCCGCACAGTCTGAGGATTACTGCCGCCAGGTGGAAGATACCGGCGGAGTCTATATGGTGCCTGCCTTCACTGGTCTTGGCGCACCCTACTGGGATCCCTACGCCAGAGGAACCATCCTTGGCATCACCAGAGGAACGACGCGGGCTCATCTGGTACGCGCCACCGTGGAATCTCTTGCCTATCAGGTCTGGGACGTGATCCGGGCCATGGAGGAAGATGCGCACATTTCCATGAAATCTCTGAAAGTGGACGGCGGAGCCTGTGCCAACGATTTTCTGATGCAGTTTCAGGCGGATCTTTTGCATGCGCAGGTGGAACGGCCCAGCTGTATCGAAACCACAGCCCTGGGAGCGGCATATCTTGCCGGCCTGGCAGTGGGATATTGGAAGAATACCGATGACATCCGGAAAAACTGGGCCCTTCAGAAACGCTTTTCGCCGCAGATGGAGCGCGAGGAACGTCTGGCCCGGCAGAAAGGATGGCAAAAAGCGGTAAAACGTGCACAAAACTGGGAGAAAGATGATTAATACATATGATTACATTTGAAGATATCAAAAACAACGAAACCATCAAAACTTACATTACCAAGGCGGACGAATCCCTGATCGCCCTGGGATATACGGAACACAGCTTTGCTCACGTATCCAGAGTAGCCAAGACGGCTTCTTATATTCTGGAAACCATGGGGTATTCCAAGCGGGACTGTGAACTGGCTCAGATCGCCGGGTATCTCCATGATATCGGCAATATCGTCAACCGCACCGATCATGCGCAGAGCGGGGCGATCATTGCCTTTCGTCTGCTGGATCACATGGGAATGGACGCAGCCGAAGCGGCAACCATCGTAACGGCCATCGGCAATCACGACGAAGGGACAGCGGAAGCGGTGAACCCCATTGCGGCCGCGCTGATCCTGGGAGATAAGACAGACGTACGCAGAAGCCGCGTACGCAATCAGGACAAGACCACCTTTGATATCCATGACCGGGTAAACTATTCGGTTAAAAAATCTGAGGTCAAAATCAACAAAGAAAAGTCAAGAATCAAGTTAAAGCTGTCCATTGATACCCGCTATGGCTCTATTATGGACTATTTTGAAATATTCATGGACCGGATGATCCTCTGCAGGAAGGCTGCCGCCTCTCTGGGACTTGGTTTCCGTCTGATCATCAATGAACAGCAAATCCTGTAAGGCACAGAATTTTATCAGATGAAGGTGAAGTAAAATGGAACAATCAGAAAATCTGCTGTCCCGCATCAATCAGCAGTACAGCAAACTGAGCAAGGGCCAGAAACGGCTGGCGTCTTATATCGTTGACAATTATGATAAAGCCGTCTTTCTGACGGCGGCCAGGCTGGGAAACAAGGTGGGAGTAAGCGAATCCACCACCGTGCGCTTTGCCACGCAGCTGGGATATTCCGGTTTCCCGGAGTTTCACAGGGCGCTGGAGGAGCTGGTCATCAACAAACTCAATTCTATACAGAGGATGGAAGTGACCTATGGAAGAGTGCCGCAGGCGGAAATCCTTGACAAAGTGTTACAGGCGGATATCGACAAAATCAAGCAGACGATGGAATCTTTGGATCACAATGCGTTTGATCTGGCGGTGGAAACTCTGTTAAAAGCCAAAACCATTTATGTCATCGGCATCCGCAGCTGCGCCCCGCTGGCTCATTTTCTCAGTTTTTATCTGAATCTGATTTTTGAAGACGTCCGGCTGATTCAAACCAGTTCTGCCAGCGAAATTTTTGAACAGATGATCCGGATCGGTGAGAAAGACGTTATCATCGGAATCAGTTTCCCCCGGTATTCCATGCGTACATTAAAAGCCATGGAATTTGCCAACAACCGGAACGCAAAGGTAATCACCCTGACAGACAGCATCCATTCCCCGATGAATCTGTACTCCTCCTGCAATCTGATCGCCCGCAGCGACATGGCGTCCATCGTGGATTCCCTCGTCGCTCCTTTGAGCGTCATCAATGCCCTTGTGGTGGCTCTGTGTATGAAAAAACAGCAGGATGTGGTGGATACGCTGGAATCCATGGAAAAAATCTGGGATGAATACCAGGTGTACAGCAACGATGAGATCAACTCGGTAGACGACACCGTAAAACTGAAATTTACAGATATGGGAGAAGAAGATGAGTAAAGCGGTTATCGTGGGCGGCGGCGCGGCAGGAATGGCTGCCGCCGTATTTCTCGCGGAAAAAGGACATACGGTTCACCTGTTTGAAAAAAATGAAAAGCTGGGCAAAAAAATCTATATCACCGGAAAGGGACGGTGTAATTTTACCAATGCTTGTCCCCAAGAGGAATTATTTGACAACATCATTCACGGACGTAAATTTTTATACAGCGCATTTTATGGGTATAATAATTTCGACGTCATCGATTTTTTTGAAAGCCTGGGCGTACGTACCAAAACAGAACGGGGAAACCGGGTTTTCCCGCGCTCCGACCACGCGTCCGACATCACCCTGGCTTTGGAAAAGCGTATGAAAGCGCTGGATGTAACGATACATCTGAAAACAGAGGTGACAGAAGTCCTGGCATCGGACGGTCAGATCCGCGGAATCAGTCTGAAAGACGGCAGTCTCATCCAGGCGGATGCGGTGCTGGTCGCCACAGGCGGCCTTTCCTATCCCTCGACGGGATCCACCGGAGACGGATACCGCTTTGCCCGATCCCTCGGTCACCAGGTAACCCCTCTTTGTCCGTCTTTAGTCCCTTTTTTGACTCAGGAAGACTATATTCCCCTCATGCAGGGTCTTTCTCTGAAAAATGTTTCTTTGACTCTGTTTCGCAAAAACAAAAAATGCTGGGACGGCTTTGGAGAACTGCTTTTTACCCATCGGGGAATCAGCGGTCCGCTGGCTTTGACTGCCAGCGCGCAGATCGGTGAGTATCTGCTGCTGGAACAGCTGACGGCGCAGATCGACTGGAAACCGGCTCTGACCCAGGAGCAGCTGGACGACCGACTTTTGCGGGAATTTTCCGGACAGGAAAACCGTCAGTTCAAAAATGTGATCCCCTCCCTTCTTCCGGCAAAGGCGGTTCCTGTCTTTTTAAAACTGGGAATCATTTCACCTGAAAAAGTCATCCATGACGTCACCAGACAGGAACGAAAAGAATTTATTAAAATTTTAAAACATTTTCCATTTACGATAACGGGTCTTGGAGGGTATAATGAAGCTGTTGTGACAAAAGGAGGCGTCTCCTTAAAAGAGATTCATCCTGGCACAATGGAGTCCAAAAAAGTGAAAGGACTTTACTTTATCGGGGAAGTACTGGACGCCGACGGCTTGACGGGCGGTTTCAACCTGCAGATCGCCTGGTCCACTGCACACGCAGCGACTGAGAGTATTGCCTGACGACAAGGAGGAACCACATGAGCTTTAATATAGCGATCGACGGTCCGGCCGGAGCCGGAAAAAGCACCATAGCCCGCAGCCTGGCCCGCAGCCTGGGATTCATCTATGTGGATACCGGAGCTATGTACCGGGCCATGGCATACTATTTTTTAAAAAACAGAATCGATCCCGAAAACAAAAGCGGAATCGAAGACGCCTGTGCCGATGTGGATATCACCATCACCTATGAAAACGGAGAACAGCAGGTGCTTTTAAACGGAGAAAATATTACCTCACAGCTGAGAAAAGAGTCTGTGGGCAATATGGCTTCCGTTACTTCCGCGCTGCCGGCTGTCAGGATCAAACTGACCCAGCTTCAAAAAAAACTGGCTGCATCCACGGATGTGGTGATGGATGGAAGAGATATCGGAACCGCTGTGCTTCCCGATGCGCAGATGAAAATCTATCTCACTGCCGGGACTGCCGTGCGGGCAAAAAGAAGATACGAGGAACTGAAAGCCCAGGGAATCGATAAGTCTCTGGAAAGTATTGAAAAGGATATCCGGAATCGGGATTACCGGGATATGCACCGGGATATCTCCCCCCTTTGCCAAGCAGAAGACGCCGTTTTGGTGGATACTTCGGATATGGACATCGAAACGGTTCTGAATACGATCCGCCGCATTTATGAGGAGAAAAAAAGATCATGAAAGTGACGACAGCCAAGACGGCCGGTTTCTGTTTCGGCGTCAGACGGGCAGTGGAAACCGTTTACGAGCAAGTGGCAAACAGCAGCGAACCAGTGTATACCTTCGGTCCCATCATACATAACGAGCAGGTAGTGAAAGATCTGGAATCCAGAGGAGTCAAAGTCATTCACTCGGAAGCAGAGTTAAAAAGGATCGCCAAAGGCACCGTCGTAATCCGTTCCCACGGCGTTCCCCGTTCCGTCTGCCAGGCTGCGCAGGAACAGGGACATAAAGTGGTGGATGCCACCTGTCCGTTTGTAAAAAAGATACACCGGATCGTGGAGGAAGAAAGCCGTATGGGACACCAGATCATCATTATCGGCAATCCCAGCCATCCGGAAGTGGAGGGGATCAAAGGCTGGTGCCACACTCCGGCGACTGTCATCAGCACGGAGGAGGAAGCCCGAAAATTCACGCCGAATCCCGCCTCAACCCTTTGTATTGTGTCCCAGACGACATTTAATTACAACAAATTTCAAGATTTAGTTGAAATTCTTGCCAAAAAGAGGTATGATAAGAGAAATGTTTTAAATACAATCTGCAGTGCCACCCAAGAGCGGCAGCAGGAAGCTGCCAGACTGGCGGCGCAGGTGGATGCCATGATTGTCATAGGAGGCAAAAACAGCTCCAACACGCAGAAACTGTATGAAATATGCAAAAAAGAATGTACAAATACTTACTATATACAGACACTCGTTGATTTGGAAACCAAGCCTTTTCAATCTATCAGTCATGTAGGTATTACAGCAGGGGCTTCGACCCCAAATAATATAATTGAGGAGGTTCAAAAACATGTCAGAATTAAGTTTTGAACAAATGCTGGATGAATCATTCAAAACCATTAGAAACGGAGAAGTAGTGGAGGGTACGGTCATCGACGTTAAGCCGGATGAGATTATCCTGAACATTGGCTATAAAGCAGATGGTATTCTTACAAGAAGCGAATATACCAACGAACCCAACGTAGACCTGACAACCATTGCAAAGCCGGGCGACACCATGGAAGTAAAAGTCCTGAAGGTCAATGACGGAGAGGGACAGGTTCTGCTTACCTATAAACGTCTGGCAGCGGAAAAAGGAAACAAGAGACTGGAAGAAGCTTTTGAAAATCATGAGGTTCTGAAGGCGAAGGTAGCACAGGTATTAAACGGCGGCCTGAGTGTGGTAATCGATGAAGCCAGAATTTTTATTCCGGCCAGCCTGGTATCTGATACTTACGAAAAAGATCTTTCCAAATACGCCGATCAGGAGATTGAATTTGTGATTACGGAATTCAATCCCAGAAGAAGAAGAGTCATCGGCGACAGAAAGCAGCTTCTGGTAGCTGAGAAAGCCGAAAAGCAAAGAGAACTCTTTGAAAGAATTCATCCCGGCGATGTGGTAGACGGAACTGTTAAAAACGTGACAGATTTCGGCGCTTTCATCGATCTGGGCGGCGCAGACGGACTTCTGCATATTTCTGAAATGTCCTGGGGCAGAGTGGACAATCCTAAAAAAGTATTCAAGGTTGGCGAACCGATCACTGTGCTGATTAAGGAAATCAAAGGCGATAAAATTGCCCTCAGCCTGAAATTTGAGGATCAGAATCCCTGGCTGAAAGCTTCTGAAAACTATGCGGTTGGAAATATCGTCAATGGTAAAATTGCCCGTATGACAGACTTCGGCGCCTTTGTGGAACTGGAGCCCGGTGTGGACGCACTGCTTCACGTATCACAGATTTCCAGAGAGCATGTGGAGAAACCCTCCGACGTACTCAGTGTGGGACAGGAAATCACCGCAAAAGTGGTAGACTTCAACGGAGAAGAAAAGAAAATCAGTCTGAGCATGAAAGCGCTCGAGACAGCTGCAGAGTCAGGCAATGCCGGTGCAGAAGAAGAATAAGAGATAGAAAAAGGCGGCAGATCAGCCGCCTTTTTTATTGGAAAACTCTGATTCGGAATAGATCAGGAAGCGAAGCAGCAAAAATACATATTTCTCTGTCGCTGCCGGGTCAGAGAGCAGTTCTTCCAAAAGACAGAATTTTTCTTTCTCTTTGCGGGAACGGCAAAAAAGAGAGAGCGCGGAAAATCCAGGCGGAACCGGCAGAAAACGGCCGTCTTTTTTCTGGTAACAGGTGGACGGCGTCGCCTGCCTGCGGCAGGACCGGTCGACAAACTGTCCTACGCTTTTGTGAATCGCCATATCCTCCTGAGGAAGATAATAGTAATTTCGATGATCCTCAAAAAACAGTTTCAGTGTTTCTGACAGGATTTTCACAGAAAGGCGCAGCCTGTGTCCCTCGCCCTGCAGAGCGATATCTCCGTCAGTAAGAGAAAGCGGACGGAGCAACGCAAAATCTGTGTCAATCAGGAAGGTTATCTTTTCCTCATCTTTCACAGCAGAGGAAATCGGATGGGGAGAATCAAACCACCGGATCAGCGTCAGCAGGGAAAGCAGGCGGGTCAGTCCCGTCAGATCTTCCCGGTTATGCTTGAAAAGATCCTGGCAAAGCGACTCCTCCCCTGACAGGATATATTTCTGATAGCAGGAGAGGACTTCTTTCCCGGTCAGATGATCCTGGCGGAAAAAGCCGGTCAATGGTTCCAGATCCCGCTGCTTCATGGAAGAAAGGCCAAACAGCCGGCGCAGCGGACGCAGTTTTTGATAAAGATCGAGATTTCTCGCTTTTTCCAAAACGGGATGTATCTGATAGAGACTGCATTTTCCGGAAAGGTAGGGAATATCAAAGGTTGATCCGTTATAATGAATCAACAGCGAGTCGTCCAAAATCCGGGAAAGGAATTCACAGATAGCCTGCCGCTCTTCCAGAGGGGATTCCAGAAATATCTGGGTCAGTTTCCAGCGCCCGGATTCCAGACAGATCCAGCCGATCAGGACAAGATGGCTGGTCCGCCAGGAAAGCCCGGTGGTTTCCAGATCAAAAAACAGGATTTTTTCTGCCGAATCCCCTGGCAAAGCATCCAGAATGGCGGGAACCGGCAGGATCGTCTGATATCGTTTCATACAAAGCAGTCCTTTCTCACTCAATTGCACTTAATTATATACCTGTTTTTGGGAAATAAATAGTGATTTTTGTATTAAATTAGTATATAGTAGAAGAAATATGATTATTTTTCCTGCGGCATCTGTAATGGATGCCGGCAGGCATTTCATTAAGGAGGGTTCTGGATGGGAATTTTAACATTTAAAGGTGGCGTACATCCCTATGACGGCAAAGAACTGTCAAAGGATAAGCCGATTCAGCCGTTGAATCCCAAGGGGGATCTGGTTTATCCTTTGTCACAGCATATCGGCGCGCCAGCCAAAGCAGTGGTACAAAAGGGCGATCATGTCCTGATGGGGCAGATGATCGCAGAAGCAGGCGGATTTGTATCCGCCCCGATCTATGCCAGCGTATCCGGTACGGTAAAGGGAATCGAACCGCACCTGACTACGGTAGGTTCGGTGGTGGATGCAATTGTCATTGAAAATGATGAAAAATATGAAACGGTAAAGTTTCAGGGAATTTCTTCTTTGGATGAACTGTCGAAAGAAGAAATTCTGAAACGGATTTCTTTAGGCGGTGTCGTCGGTATGGGAGGAGCCGGTTTCCCGACTCATGTCAAACTGGCGCCAAAGAATCCGGACAAGATCGATTACATACTGGTAAACGGCGCAGAATGCGAGCCGTATCTGACCAGCGATTATCGCAGGATGCTGGAAGAACCGGAGAAAGTCGTGCAGGGTCTGAAAGTGATTCTGAAACTCTTTGATCACGCAAAGGGCTGCATCTGCATCGAAGACAATAAACCGGACTGCATCGCTAAAATTTCCAAACTGGCGGAACAAGAACCGCGAATCGAAGTAAAAGCCCTGAAGACAAAATACCCGCAGGGCGCCGAACGCATGCTGATCTACGCGGTGACAAAACGCAAGATCAATTCTTCCATGCTTCCGGCTGACGCCGGGTGCATTGTGGACAACATCGATACCGTGGTTGCCATTTACAAAGCGGTTATGCAGGGCATGCCTCTGATGCACCGAATCGTAACGGTCACCGGGGACGGCGTCGCAGACCCGCAAAATTTTTACGTTCCCATCGGCACCAATTATCAGGAACTGATCGATGCCGCCGGCGGTTTGAAAGGCCAGCCCAAAAAGCTGATCTCCGGAGGCCCCATGATGGGATTTTCCATGTTCGATCTGAATGTACCGGTGACCAAAACAACTTCTTCTCTGCTCTGTCTGCAAAAAGATGACGTGGCGGAACAGCCGGAGACAGCCTGCATCAACTGCGGACGCTGTGTCAGCGGGTGCCCGGAGCATCTGGTTCCGTCCAGGCTGGCAAAAATAGCGGAGCATCATGACTATGAACGATTTGAAAAGATGAACGGTATGGAATGCTGCGAATGCGGATGCTGCAGCTACGTCTGTCCGGCAAAACGGCCGCTGGCCCAGTCTATCAAATCCATGCGTAAGGAAATCCTTGCCAACCGCAGGAAAAAATAGAGGAGGAGAGGAAAATGAGTGAATTATTACACGTATCATCATCACCCCATGTCCGTTCAAAAATAACGACTAACGATATCATGCTGATGGTGGTGATTGCCCTGCTGCCGACGACCATTTTTGGTATTTATAATTTCGGGCCGCGGGCTTTGCTGCTGATCTTGCTCAGCGTTGCCACCTGCGTTCTGACAGAATATGTCTATGAAAAGCTGATGAAAAAGCCGGTGACGGTGAAAGATTTCAGCGCTGTGGTAACCGGACTTTTGCTGGCCCTGAACCTGCCGGCATCCGTTTCCTGGTTTGTTCCGGTGATCGGCGGCATCTTTGCCATCCTGATCGTAAAACAGCTTTTCGGAGGCCTTGGACAAAATTTCATGAACCCGGCTCTGGCAGCCAGATGTTTCCTGTTGATTTCCTTTTCCGGACAGATGACCGATTTTTCTGTGCCAAAGGGCGCCTGGGGCAACATTGCCGTGGATACCGTATCCGGCGCCACGCCCCTTGCCTTGCTGAAAAGCGGCGAGACAGCAGACGTGCTCAGTCTTTTTATCGGAAACGTGCAGGGAACCATCGGCGAAACCTCTGCCATCGCCATCCTCATCGGCGCCATCTTTTTGCTGTGCATGAAAATTATTGATCTTAGGATTCCTCTGACCTATCTGGCCAGCTTCGTGATTTTCATTGCGATTTTCGGCGGCCACGGGCTGGATCCCAACTATATCCTGGGGCATCTTTTCGGCGGCGGTCTGATGCTGGGCGCCTGGTTCATGGCGACGGACTATGTCACCTCGCCTATCACCAAAAAAGGCCAGATTGTCTACGGTGTGATTCTCGGCGTGCTGACCGGACTGTTCCGGCTTTTCGGAGGATCTGCCGAGGGTGTTTCCTATGCGATCATCTTCAGCAACCTGCTGGTACCTCTCATCGAGCGGGTGACCATGCCGACTGCCTTTGGCAAAGGAGGGAAACAGAATGGGTAAAATTATCAAAGATACTGCCGTACTGCTGGTTATCACGCTGGTAGCCGGTTTTCTGCTTGGACTGGTTTACGATATTACGCTGGAACCCATCGCGCACCAGGAAGAACTGGCCAACGCCAAGGCCTGTCAGGAAGTTTTTTCCGATGCGACGGATTTTACGGATGTACAGACGGATCTGGATACACTCAATCAGAATCTGAAAGAAAACGGTCTTGACTATGTGACTGTGGACGCGGTTATGGAGGCAAGCGACGACAGCGGTCAGATGCTGGGATATGTGCTGACGGTAACCGACAGTGAAGGATACGGCGGCGATATCCAGCTCTCCATGGGGGTACGGATGGATGGCACGCTCAACGGTATCTCAATTCTGAGCATCAGCGAGACAGCCGGTCTGGGTATGAACGCCAACACTGATGCGTTTAAGGGACAGTTTGCGGATAAAAATGTGGAACAGTTTACTTATACGAAAAATGGTGCGTCCGCAGATAATGAAATCGACGCCATCAGCGGCGCAACCATCACCACCAACGCAGTAACCAACGGCGTCAACGGCGGACTTCTCACATTTCAGTATCTGAAAGGAGGAAATTAAGATGAAACCGAATACACCAATAGAACGTCTCTATAACGGTATTATTAAAGAAAACCCCACTTTCGTGCTGATATTAGGTATGTGTCCTACGCTGGCCGTCACCACCTCCGCCATGAACGGCCTGGGAATGGGCCTTACCACCATGGTGATTCTTGCCATGTCCAATCTGATGATTTCGCTCCTGCGCAAAGTCATTCCGGACGGCGTGCGGATGCCTGCCTATATCGTAGTGGTGGCTTCCTTCGTAACGATCTGCGAACTTCTGCTGGAGGGATTTCTTCCCAGTCTGTATGAAGCGCTTGGGCTTTACATTCCTCTGATCGTGGTAAACTGCATCATCCTGGGCCGTGCGGAAGCCTACGCCTCCAAAAACACGGTGGTGGCTTCTTTGTTTGACGGAATCGGTATGGGACTGGGCTTTACCATCGCACTGACACTGATCGGCATCTTTCGTGAGATCCTGGGCGCCGGACAGATCTTCGGCTTCCAGATTATGCCGGATGCCTATGAGCCCATTACCATTTTTATCCTGGCTCCCGGCGCTTTCTTCGTACTTGCCATGCTGATTGCTTTTCAGAACAGATTCAAGATCGGCAGCGCCCGCATAAACGAGGACGGCACTAAAGCCTGCTCCCGCAGCAGCTGCCTGAACTGTGCCAATACTCTGTGCGCGGGGAAAGCGGCAGACGCCGACGAAACAGAAAAAGGAGGTAGCGCGAAGTGAAAGAATTGATTATCATCGCCATCGGCGCAGCCATGGTAAACAACGTGGTTCTGAGCCAGTTTCTTGGACTTTGTGCCTTTCTTGGCGTATCCAAGAAAATTGACACGGCAGCGGGAATGGGAGCCGCGGTTATCTTCGTTATCACCCTTTCTTCCTTGTGCACCGGACTGATTTATGAATTTATCCTTGTCCCGCTGAATATGACTTATCTGAAAACCATTGCCTTCATTCTGGTGATCGCCGCACTGGTTCAGCTGGTGGAAATGGTGCTGAAAAAATCCATCCCGGCTCTTTATCATGCCCTGGGAGTTTACCTTCCCCTGATTACCACCAACTGTGCCGTTCTCGGTGTGGCTTTGACAAACGTACAGAATGAATACAACATCCTGGAGGGGGTTGTCTGCGGATTCTCCACGGCCCTTGGCTTCATGATCGCCATTGTTTTGATGGCCGGTCTGCGCGAAAAAATGGAATACAACGATATCCCGGAATCTTTCCAGGGAATGCCCATCGTCCTGCTGACAGCGGGTCTGATGTCCATCGCATTTTTTGGATTTTCCGGACTGGTATAGGAAGGAGCGGATGATATGGAAATTATTATAGTATCTGCCGTTATCATCGGCGGAATCGGTCTTGTCATTGGCATTCTTCTGGGACTGGCCGGTAAAAAATTTGCTGTGGAAACTGACGAAAGAGAAACTGCGGTCAGAGAAGCGCTTCCTGGAAATAACTGCGGCGGATGCGGATATCCCGGCTGCGACGGTCTGGCGGCAGCCATTGTCAAAGGCAGCGCTCCGGTGGACGGATGTCCCGTGGGAGGCCCTCCCGTGGCAGCCGCAATCGGAGAGATCATGGGCCAGAAAGTGGAAGCTTCTGAACGCAAAGTGGCTTTTGTGCGGTGCGGAGGAAGCTGCTCCCTGGCCAAGAAAGAGTATGAATATTACGGAGTGGAAGACTGCGCCATGATGATTTATGTGCCCAACGGCGGCGCAAAAATCTGTAATGAAGGATGTCTTGGCTTTGGCACCTGCGTCAAAGCATGTCCCTTCGACGCGATCTCCATCATTGACGGACTGGCCGTGGTGGACCGTGAAAAATGCAAAGCCTGCGGCAAGTGTATCAAAGCATGTCCTCAGCATCTGATTGATCTGGTTCCCTATGACCAGAAAAGTCTGGTCAAATGCAAATGCTCGGATAAGGGCAAGGTCGTCATGACAGAATGTGACGCCGGATGCATCAGCTGTATGAAATGCATAAAAAACTGCCCGGAACAGGCCATGAAGATGGACGGCAATGTGGTTCGTATCGATTTTGACAAATGTACCAACTGCGGAAGCTGTGTGGAAAACTGTCCGCGCCACTGTATTGTAAATGTATCGTAAAATCTTAAATCCGCTGCTTGGCATCCTGGCGGTATTGCTGCTGTGCGGATGCAGCCGGGATATGGCGGCATCCCGAACCGGTTTCTACTTTGATACGGTTATTGAAATCACAGCTTACGGAGAAAAAAGTGAAGAAGCGGTTGATCAATGCTTTAAACTGTGCGGTGAGATGGAACGTATTTTCAGCCCGACCCGCAGCGACAGCGAGCTGTACCGGGTCAATCACAGATCATCGGATAGGGTAACGGTATCCGATGATCTGGCCTGTGTAATCGAAGCCGGTCTGTCTTTTTACCGGCTTTCGGACGGAAAATTTGACATCACCATCGCCCCTGTCAGTTCCCTGTGGGATTTTAAAAGTGAAGATCCCCTGCTGCCGGATGAAGAGAAGCTAAAAGAAGCCGTCAGGAAAGTAGACGCCTCGCTGGTTCATCTGTCGGGAAATACCCTGACCTTCGACAGCGCGGATACCATGCTGGATCTTGGAGGTCTGGCCAAAGGCTATGCGGCGGATCAGCTGAAAGAATGCCTGGAATCCTATGGTATCGAATCCGCCATAATCAATCTGGGCGGAAATGTGGTTGTGGTTGGACGGGAACCGGACGAAGGACTCTGGAAGGTGGGGATCCAAAAACCTTTTGGTCAGAGAAATGAACTGATCACTACCGTGGAAACCCAGGATCGTTCCGTCGTCTCCTCCGGCGTCTATGAGCGCTGTTTTGAGAAGGACGGCCGTCTGTATTCTCATATATTGGATGCTTCCACCGGATATCCCGCCGATACGGATCTGTGGCAGGCCACGATCCTTTCAGATTCTTCTCTGACCGGCGACGGACTTTCCACCGTATGCATTCTCCTGGGTTACGAAAAAGCCCGGGCGCTGACGGACACACTGGATGATATAGAAGCGATATTTGTATTAAAGGGCGGCCGTCTGGCCGAAGACTTGGATAGTAATGAAGAAACGTGAGATCATTCTGGCAGCCGTCATTATACTGGCTGCATTGCTGCTGTGGGGGATCTTCCGGCTGACAGGCCGGTCCGGCGGCGATCTGCTGCGGATCACCGTAGACAATGAACAATATGGAGAATATCCTTTAAACCAGGATCAGACGATCCGGATCAATGATACCAATGTATGCGAAATCAGGAATGGAACCGTACGCATGACAGCTGCAGACTGCCCGGATCATCTGTGTATGGAATCAGCTCCCATCGATTCCGGTGGCGGTACCATTATCTGCCTGCCAAACAGGGTATTTCTGGAAGTGGTTTCCTCCGGCAGTACAAACTCTCTGACTCCCGATACGGTGACATCCTGAAAGGAAGATAAATATGTATCGTAAAACAGCCATACTGGGACTGTGTTCTGCTCTGGCTATTCTCCTGGGATACGTGGAATCCCTGATCCCCCTTCTCCCTTCTGTCTACGGAATTAAGCTTGGGCTTTCCAATCTGATGATTGTTTTCATGCTTTATCTCTACGGCAGCCTGGAAGCTTTTGTGGTTTCCATGATCCGGATTATCGTGATCGGATTCCTTTTCGGCAATCTGTTCAGTATCCTGTTCAGCCTGGCCGGCGCATTGGCCAGCCTTCTTGTCATGTCCGCAGTCAAAAAAATACAAAGCATGGGAGTCATCGGCGTCAGTCTGACAGGAGGCGTCGCGCACAATATGGCTCAGATGGGTGTGGCCTGGTTTCTGGTATCCAGGATCCAGCTGCTTTACTATCTTCCGGTGCTGATGGCAGCAGGAGTCATCACCGGAATCATCATCGGGCTTGTCAGCCGGGAAATGCTCCGGCGGCTGTGTCCGCTGCTGGAAAAAGAAAAGGGGAAAGAAATATGATTGTATATATCAAGGGAAAAACGGCGGCTGTGGGAAAGGATTACGCCATCGTGGAAAACGGCGGAATCGGATATCAGATCTTTATGCCCGGTTCCATGCTGGAATGTCTCCATGCGGGGATGGAAGTAAAGATTCACACCTATTACCACGTCCGGGAAGATGCGGTTTCCCTGTTTGGTTTCCTCACAGAAGGAGATCTGAATCTGTTCCGGCTGCTGATCGGCGTAAATGGTATCGGGCCGAAAGCGGCGCTGGGTATATTATCGGCGCTGACACCGGACGAAGTTCAGTTCGCCGTTTTGGCAGACGATGTGAACGCGCTGGCCAAAGCTCCCGGAATCGGAAAGAAAACGGCGCAGAAACTGATCCTGGAACTGAAAGATAAATTAAATCTGGAAGAAGTTTTTGAGCAGAAACTAAACCGTGACGCCGTTTTGCCGGAACAATTGTCCCCTCAGGGGAACCCCTGTATCCAGGAAGCTGTCCAGGCTTTAGTATCCCTTGGCTATTCCAATTCGGAAGCGTTAAGAAGCGTCAGACAGGTGGAACCGGCCGACGATTTCGACACTGAACAGATCCTCAAAGCGGCTCTGAAAAACTTAGTGTAAACAGACAGGAACGGTAGTATGGAAAAACGAATCATTACCACAGATATCACAGAAGAAGATATCCAGGCGGAGGGCAGTCTGCGTCCCCAGTCACTGGATGAATATATCGGGCAGGAAAAAACCAAGGAAAATCTGAAAATTTATATTGAGGCGGCAAAGCAAAGAAATGATCCTCTGGACCACGTGCTGTTTTACGGCCCTCCCGGCCTGGGAAAGACAACGCTGGCCGGCATCATCGCCAATGAAATGGGCGTCCACATGAAAGTAACTTCCGGGCCGGCGATCGAAAAGCCCGGCGAGATGGCCGCCATTTTAAACAGCCTGCAAAAAGGCGACATCCTTTTTGTGGATGAGATTCACCGTCTGAACCGGCAGGTGGAGGAGGTTCTTTATCCGGCCATGGAAGATTACGCCATCGATATCATGATCGGAAAAGGAGCGACTGCCCGTTCCATACGGCTGGATCTGCCGCCCTTTACTCTGGTGGGCGCCACCACAAGAGCCGGCCTTTTGACTGCTCCTTTAAGAGACCGTTTCGGCGTCATCCATCATCTGGAATTTTATACCGAAAAGGAGCTGGAATCCATTATCTTTCATTCCGCGAAAATTCTTGGAGTGACCATAGAACCAAAAGGGGCGCAGGCTTTGGCCAGACGCTCCAGAGGAACGCCAAGGCTTGCCAACCGACTTTTAAAAAGAGTCCGTGATTTTGCTCAGATCAAGTATGACGGCGTTATCAGCGAAGAGGCCGCCGTCTATGCCCTGGATCTGCTGGAAGTGGATCAGTTTGGTCTGGACAGCCTGGACCGGAAAATTCTTTCCACCCTGATCGAAAAGTTTCAGGGCGGCCCGGCCGGACTGGATACGCTGGCGGCGGCCATCGGAGAAGACGCCGGCACCCTGGAAGATGTTTATGAACCTTATCTTTTGAAACACGGTTTTCTGAACAGGACGCCGCGGGGAAGATGCGCCACCCAGAAGGCCTATGACCATCTGGGATTTGAAATGCCGGGAAACGCAGAATGAAAAGAAAAGGTTGTTTTTCCTGGATTTTCTATTTATAATAGAGACAGAGAAAAAGGATGGAGGTAAGCCAAGTGCCTACAAAAAATACAACACAGGTTCTCATTGGAGGAAAAATCGTCAAGCTGAGCGGATATGAGAGTGAAGAATATCTGCAGAAAGTCGCCGCTTATCTGAATCACAAGCTGGCGGAGCTGAGTGAACTGCCTGGCTACAACCGGCAGCCTGTAGAGACAAAGAGTACTTTGCTGAGCCTGAATATCGCAGACGATTATTTCAAAGCGAAACGGCAGGCGGAAGTATTTGAGGAGGATTCCCAGGAAAAAGACAAGGAAGTCTATGAACTGAAGCATCAGCTGATTGATGCGCAGATCAAACTGGAAAACGCCAAGAAGGAACTGGATGCGCTAAGGCAGGAATATGAGAAACTTCAGGGAGAAAAAAAGAAAGCTTAAAATAATGAATAACAGGGGGATTGCTTTTGACAGGTAATCTCCTTCTTATTTTCCATGGAAAGCAAAGAGGAGAAATAAAAACCATGAAAACAGAATTGCTGGCGCCGGCAGGCTCCTATGAAGCAATGACAGCAGCCTTTGCTGCCGGAGCGGATGCCGTTTATATCGGCGGACAAAAATTCGGAGCAAGGGCCTACGCGGATAATCTTGACACAGACCAGATGATGGATGCAATCGCCTATGCCAGATTGCATGGCAAAAAGCTGTATCTCACTGTCAATACCCTTCTTAAAGAGCGAGAACTGGAGGAGGAACTGTATGATTATCTGCTTCCTTTCTACGAACAGGGACTGGATGCCGTAATCGTACAGGACTTTGGCGTTTTTTCTCTGATTCGCAATACTTTTCCGGATCTGGCGGTTCACTGCAGCACCCAGATGACCATCACCGGTCCTTTTAGCGCCGCATTGCTGGAATCCCTGGGCGCTTCCCGCATCGTAACGGCAAGGGAGCTTTCTCTGGAAGAAATCAGAAAAATCCGCCGCCAGACAAAACTGGAAATTGAAAGCTTCGTCCACGGCGCTCTCTGTTACTGCTACTCCGGACAATGTTTGTTCAGCAGCATGCTGGGAGGACGAAGCGGAAACCGGGGCAGATGCGCCCAGCCCTGCAGGCTGCCCTACCAGGTTTTTGAAAAGGGGAGGCAGCTTAATGGGAAAAACAGCGCCTATCCTTTAAGTCCCAAAGATATGTGTACCATCGATCTTCTCCCCGAGATCATACGCTCCGGCGTAACCTCTCTGAAGATCGAAGGACGGATGAAACGGCCGGAATACACAGCTGGAGTCGTACGGATTTACCGCAAATACCTGGATCAGTTTCTGTCCGGCCATTGGACAGGCGTTTCTAAGGAAGATCAAAGGGAACTGTACGATCTGTATAACCGGGACGGATTCCATCAAGGATACTATTTTCAGAGAAACGGCCGCAATATGATGGCTCTGAAAAATGAAAAAGCTTCTGCAAATAAAAAAAGCAGCCACAATGACCGTCTTTTTGAAGAACTGTTCCGGAAATATGTATCCGTGAAAGATCCTGTCCCTGTTTCTCTGGAAGTTGTGCTGAAAAAAGGAGAGCCTGCCCGCATCACGGCAAAAGCATGCGATTGTCAGGTCTTTCTGGAGGGAAACTGCGTTTCCCCTGCCAGAAATCAGCCTCTTTGCCGTGAGAGAGTGGAAAAGCAGCTGAAAAAAACGGGCGGCACCTGTTTTTCCGTCGCCGGCCTGTCGCTGGAGATGGAAGAAGATATCTTTCTTCCCCTGCAGGAACTCAACGAAATCCGCCGGACTGCTCTTAACAGCCTGAAAGAGAAGATAATAAAAGCAGGAAGACGAAAGTCACCTTTACATGGCAAAGCCTCTTTCATCGGAAAAAACCAAGCGGCCGACAGGGATCTTTTCTTTTCCGTTTCCGTCCATACGCAGGAACAGGCGGAAGCGGCGCTGCATGTTCCGCAAATCCGGAGAATTTATGGTTCCTGGCAGATTTTTGATGAAACATTTATCGAAAAATGCAAAAAATATGGAAAAGAGCCCTGGCTGACACTGCCTTTGATGGTTCGGGAACCGGAAATGAAACAGATGCGCGAAATGGTTTATCAGGCAGAAGATGCGGGCGCAGAAGGTTATCTTGCCCATATTCCAGAACAGTATGCATGGCTTCGAAGCGTCGGTCTGGAAAGGAAGACCGTACTTGACGGAAATCTGTCTTCCTGGAACCGAAGAGGCAGCGCATTCTTTGACTGCCTTGGCATGGAAGGCGATACCGTCCCGCCGGAACTGAACGAAAAGGAAATCTGGCAGCGGAATAATTTTCAAAGCGAGCTGGTGGTTTACGGCTACACGCCTTTGATGATATCCGCCCAGTGTGTGAAAAAAAATCTGGATCGCTGCACCCGCAGAAACAGTACGCTCTGGCTGAAAGACCGCTATCAGAAAAATTTCTGTGTCCAATGCAGCTGTGACTACTGCTACAATACCATTTATAACAGCCTACCTTTAAACCTGACGAAAGAAATCGCCGCCATCCGGAAACTTCCGGTAAGGGGATTCCGTCTGTGTTTTACCATGGAGGATAAAAAAACGACATCCGCCAGAATAGAAGAATTTTTATCGGCATATCAAAGTAACCGTGCGTGGAATGACGCTTCCGGCGACAGCACCAAAGGTCATTTCCGGCGCGGCGTATAGGCAGGTGAATTACCATGATTAATATTATCACAGAATTATCCAAATATCTGATCGTCATACTGATGACTTTGTTTACCTTGCAGTGCTTCACCGTTTTCAAAAAAAGCGATGAGGAAGACAGGAAATATGCCCTCCGCAAGCAGATTGTCACACTTCTTTTCCTGGATACCGTCGCCTACCTGGTCATGTATCTGCAGACTCTGGATTTCAATATTCTGATCATGTATCTGCAGGTAGCGGCATATACCATTGTGATCCAGGTCATTTACCGTATCGTTTACCGGAAAGCTTCTATCATTCTGGTCAACGATATGTGTCTGTTGTTAAGCTGCGGATTTATCATCCTGACAAGACTGAACTTTGAGATGGCGGAAAAACAGTTCGCCATCGTGGTGATCGGCACCGTGCTTTCTTTGCTGGTTCCTGTTATTATCCGCAAAGTCAAGCTTTTGAAAGATCTGACCTGGCTGTATGGTATTTTCGGCATCCTGTGCCTGGCCGCTGTCTGGATTCTCGCCCCCAAAACCGGCGGCGCCAATCTTTCCCTGGAATTTGGCGGCGTTACGTTTCAGTTGTCCGAAGTGGTGAAAATCACCTTTGTGTTTTTCATGGCGGGCATTCTGCGCCGGGATACCAGCTTTCGCAACGTGGTGATCACAACGGCCGTAGCAGGCGCCCATGTGCTGATCCTGGTACTGTCCAGGGATCTTGGCAGCGCCCTGGTATTTTTCGTCACTTATGTCGTAATGGTATACGTGGCAACCAGAAAACCGCTCTATGCCCTGGCCGGTCTGGGCGGCGGCGCGGCGGCGTCCGTTCTGGCCTATTATCTATTCGGCCATGTCCGGCAGAGGGTGGTGGCCTGGCGCGATCCCTTTTCCGTCTATGAAACCAACGGCTATCAGATCGTGCAGTCCCTTTTTGCCATCTGCGCAGGCGGATGGTTCGGCACCGGTCTGTTCAAAGGTTCCCCCGACACCATCCCCGTCGTCACACAGGACTCCATTTTTGCCGCCATCTGCGAAGAGCTGGGAGGTATTTTTGCCATCTGCATGCTGCTGGTATGTATGAGCTGCTTTCTGATGATCGTCAATATTTCCATGAAGATGGGAAATAAATTTTACAAACTGATCGCCCTGGGCCTTGGTACGGAATATGCCTTTCAGGTTTTTCTGACCGTGGGGGGGACGACAAAATTTATCCCCTTAACCGGAATCACACTGCCGCTGGTCAGCTACGGCGGCAGCTCCGTGATCTGTACTATTATCATGCTGGCCATTATTCAGGGCTTGTATATTTTAAGAGAAGATGAAGGAGTGCAACTTGAAAAACAGAGACAGGAACGAATTCAAAGACAGGAATGGCCGTCCAGGCAGCAGTCTGGAACAAAATCCGCAAGAGAGAAGAGCCTGGAAGAAAAAATCGAAGAAGAAACAGAAAAAAGCCTCCGGTGGTAGAGAATACGTGGTGGTATCCTATGCATTCGTCGCCATTTTTCTTGCCCTGATCGGCTATATCGTCTATTTTAACACGCAGCTTAGCGAGGAATTTCAAAACAGTCCCTACAACAAGCGGCAGAACGCATACGAAGAACAGGTGGTAAGAGGCGACATTACAGCGGCCGGCGGCGAAGTGCTGGCCGAAACCCAGACGGACGGGGAAGGAAACGAGTATCGTGTTTACCCGTACTCCAACCTGTTCTCCCATGTGGTAGGATACAACACCAAGGGAAGAAGCGGTCTGGAATCCACGGAGAATTATCACCTCCTTACCTCGCACGCAGGCTCCATAGAACAGGTACAAAAGGAACTGCGGGATGAAAAAAATATGGGGGACACCGTGGTAACCACGCTGGATCTTGAACTGCAGCAGACCGCCTACGACGCTCTTGGCGGCTATAACGGCGCTGTGGTGGTGATGGAACCGGATACCGGAAAGATTCTGGCCATGGTGAGCAAACCGGATTTTGATCCCAACAGCCTGGATGAGATATGGGATACGCTGGTGAGCGATGAGAGCAATACCAATCTCTTGAACCGTGCAACGCAGGGATTATATCCTCCCGGTTCCACTTTTAAAATTGTCACCACCCTTGCTTACCTGCGTTCTGGAGAAAATATAAATGATTTTCATTTTGACTGTCAGGGCGAAGTGACGAACGGCGGCTACACCATACACTGTTACAACAATAACGTCCACGGACCGGAGGACTTTGCCACCGCGTTTGCCAAATCCTGCAACAGTGCATTCGCTCAGCTGGGGGTCGATCTGAACCGGACAGAATTTCGAAACACGGCGCAGGACGTACTGTTTAACCGGGATCTGCCCCTTGATCTGCCCTACAGCCGCAGCAGCTTTGATCTGGACAAGGATACCGCTGACGCGCTGGCCATGCAGACCGCCATCGGACAGGGCGATACGCTGGCCTCCCCCTTCCATATGGCTTTGATCACTTGCGCCGTGGCAAACGGCGGAAATCTGATGGAGCCTTACCTGGTGGACCGCATTGAAAATTATAACGGAGAACAGGTGAAAAAATACACCCCCTCGGTCAGCAGCCAGCTGATGACTTCCGATGAAGCCGCGCTGATCAGCGAACTGATGAAAGGGGTGGTGGAAAACGGTACGGCGTCCATGCTTTCCGGCCGCGGCTATACGGCAGCCGGAAAAACCGGCACGGCGGAGCACGGCGATATGACCGAATCTCCCCACGCCTGGTTCGTAGGATTTTCCAATGTGGATAACCCTGACATCGTCGTGAGCGTGATCGCAGAGAGCGCCGGAACCGGAAGTGATGTGGCCGTTCCCATCGCTTCGCAAATCTTCGACGCCTATTACAATTAAGGTTGCATGGCCTCCCAAAAAGGGGTATACTAACAGTAAGTGAACACTACGCATTACAGGAGGATTTGCAATGATCGAGGCAACAAGCTGTGGCGGGGTGGTAATGTATCGTGGTAAGATTCTGGTTCTGTATAAAAGCTATAAAAACAAATACGAAGGATGGGTTTTGCCGAAGGGGACTGTGGAAGCAGGAGAAGATTATAAGGACACTGCAGTGCGGGAGGTTCTTGAAGAGGCCGGCGTACAGGCTTCCATCATCAAGTACGTGGGAAAAAGCCAGTACAGCTTTTCTGTTCCGGAGGATACCGTGGAGAAGGATGTCCACTGGTATCTTATGATGGCCAACAGTTATCACAGCAAACCTCAGCGGGAAGAGTACTTTGTGGATTCGGGGTATTACAAATTTCACGAAGCGTACCATCTGTTGAAATTTTCCAATGAAAGACAGATTCTGGAGATTGCTTACCAGGAATATCTGGATTTGAAAAAATCCAATCTGTGGGGTACACGCAAATACTATTAAGTTACAGAATAAGGGAGGGATGACAGTATCTCTCCCTTATTCTAAAAGGTGAAAGGAGGGAGCACTATGTTGGAACAGATCGACCTGACCAAAAAACTGAGCAAAAAAGAATACAAAGAAAAGATGGAACAGCTGCAGCCGCAGCTGGCGCAGCTGCAGAGGACCTGCAAATCAATGGGGATTCCCGTGATGATTGTCTTTGAGGGATTCGGCGCTGCAGGAAAAGGCGTTCAGATCAGCAAGCTGATCCAGTCCCTGGATCCCAGAGGCTTTTCTGTTTATGCCACCGGGTCAGAGACGGAAGAGGAGCGGATGCGTCCATTCCTGTGGAGATTCTGGATTAAAACGCCGCCCAAAGGAAGGGTCGCCATTTTCGACCGCAGCTGGTACCGGATCGTACAGGTGGACCGGTTTGACAAAGTCACATCTGAAAATAAGCTTCAGTTCGCATACAGTGAGATCAACGCTTTTGAAGAGCAGCTGACAGCGGACGGTACGGTTATCATTAAACTGTTCCTGTGTATCGACCAGAAAGAACAAAGAAAACGGTTTCAAAAACTGCTGGATGATAAATCCAGCGCCTGGAGAGTCAGCAAAGGGGATCTGAAAAGGAACGAACGGTATGAAGAATACAAACAGATCAACGATGAGATGCTGGAAAAAACCGATACCGAGTGCGCCCCCTGGACCGTGATCGAATCCACGGACAGAGAATTTGCCACCGTCAAAATCTACATGGCCGTTATTAAGGCGCTGACGGAACGGGTAAAAGCAGAGCAGGCAAAACAGGAAGCGAAGGCCGCGGAAGAAGAACCGGCTGCACCGTCGGTGGAAATGAACCCGCCCTCTACGCAAAAGGACGATATCCTGGATGAAAAAGTCATGCGCACCTCCAGTCTGGACAGCGTGGATCTGTCCAAGGCCTATACCAAAGAAGAGTATAAAGAAAAACTGAAAGAATTACAGGAAAAACTGACCCGGCTGCACGGCGAACTGTATCGTCGGAGAATCCCTGTGATCCTGGGATTTGAAGGATGGGATGCCGGAGGAAAAGGCGGCGCCATCAAACGATTGACAGAGCCTCTGGATCCCCGGGGATATCAGGTGAATCCCACCGCGTCCCCCAATGATCTGGAGCGTTCCCACCATTATCTGTGGAGATTCTGGAACAACGTGCCAAAAGCCGGTCATATCGCTATCTTTGACCGCACCTGGTACGGCCGCGTCATGGTGGAACGCATCGAAGGATTCTGCACACAGCAGGAATGGAAACGGGCTTATAAGGAAATGAACGATATGGAAGCCAGCTGGACCAACGCCGGTATTATCGTACGGAAATTCTGGCTTCAGATCGATAAGGATGAACAGGAGCGCAGATTCCGCGAGCGTATGGAGAATCCCCAGAAACAGTGGAAGATTACCGATGAGGACTGGCGGAACCGCGAAAAATGGGATCTCTATGAGAAAGCGGTGGATGAGATGCTGGTTCACACATCCACGACCTACGCCCCCTGGATCATCGTGGAAGGCAACAACAAATATTATGCCAGGGTCAAGATCCTCAAAACGGTGGTGGACGCCATTGAAGAGCGGCTGAAACAGGAGGACGCCCGGTAAGGCTCTGATAAAGGACATTTTTATGTTGAAATGGTATAAGAACCTTTATGTTGGAAATACTGCAAAAAAGAAAGAAAAAACGCTCCGCAGAAAAATCAGCTGCGGAATCGGAACCTTCAATGTTTTTGTCATAACGCTGGCCGTCAATGAACAGAACCATCTGGAAATTTATCCTGCAGCGCAGCTGCTGCAAAAAACATTGAGACGCCGGTGTCCCCTGATCGTGGGCATTGCCGTGGGATATGAGGAGGCTGTGGAAATCGTGGAACAGATAGTCAAAGAGGTCTGGGAAAAAACAGGAACGGTATCCATCCGTTCCTGGATCCTGGAAAATCAGGAAGGATAGACGCAGATGTTACTACATATCATTTTAACAATCCTGAAAATTCTTGGGATTCTGATACTGATTCTGCTGGCGCTGATTCTCCTGACTCTATTTTCCCTTTTGTTTGTCCCGGTCACTTACCGCATCCGCGGCAGGCGTGAGAAAAACGATGAGCAGAAGGAAATTCTGGAAGGATCCGCCGTCGTCTGCTGGCTGTTCGGCCTGCTTCGCGTCACGGCGGCTTATCGGGAGCAGAACACTTTTTTGACCATCCGTATTCTGGGGATCTCTGCGGACACCTTCCGAAAAGCCGCGCGCAAAATCCGGCGCATCCGGCCCTTTTCAAAAAAGAAGAGACAAACAGGAACGGCTCCAGCACAGCAGACGCAGCGAAGCGACGATGCAGCGTCCCATTCCGCAACCGGAATTCCCCGGCGGCCGGAAAAGGACCTCCGGACAGAGGACGACGCCAGAAAACAAGACGAAAAAAAAGATTCCGGTGCGGGCGTCTCATCTGGTTTTGTACTGCGCTTTTTCAGAAAGATTTTACACAGCGTAAAGAAAATATGGTTAACTTTAAAGCAGTTTTGTGATAGAATAGTTCAATGGAAAATATTTCTGAATGACGAAGCCACCAGAGAAGCGCTTCAGTGCCTGAAGGAAAATGCAGGTGTTTTATTCCGTCATGTTCTCCCTAAAAGCGTAAAGGGATACGTACGGTTTGGATTTGACGATCCTGCTTTGACCGGGCAGACGCTGGGCGCCGTCAGTATGATTCTTCCCCTCTATAGGAGCAAATTCCGGATCATACCCGTATTTGAAGAAAAAGTTCTGGAAGGCGATATCCGGATAAAAGGAAGGATATTCGGCTGTATCATTTTAAGGACGGCGTGGATCATATACCGCAGTCAGGCAGTAAAGAAAACAATCAGGAAATTCCAGCATAAGGAGGCATAAAAATGGCAGAAAACACCTTTCAAAACACAGTAGAAGCACTGTTTCGCGGGATGGACAGTTTCATTACCACAAAAACCGTCGTAGGAGACGCGATTCATATCGGAGATACGATCATCCTGCCTCTGGTAGACGTCACCTTCGGCGTGGGGGCTGGCGCTTTTGCAGAGAATGCAAAAAATAACGGCGGCGGCGGTATGGGCGGAAAAATTTCTCCCTCGGCCGTACTGGTGATCACCAAAAATTCAACCAAGCTGGTAAATATTAAAAACCAGGACGCTGTCACCAAAATTCTGGATATGATTCCCGACCTGGCGGATCGTTTTACCAAAAAAGGTTCAGAGGATGAGTATACAAAAGAAGATATCGAGCATATACTGAATCAAGAGGAGAACGCATAGGAGACTGGAATGTGCCGGATCATCGGTTTTATGCTGTTCTTTATCGGAATCGGCATGCTGATCGAACTGCTGATCCCCACGGCTCTGTGGGATGTCATCACGGCTGTCCTCTGTCTGATCGTGGGATATCACATGTTTTGCTGTTCATAACCCTCTGTGCAAAATTGCACGGAGGGTTTTTTATATCCGACAGTTCACAGAAAATTCACAATTAAATTCTCATGCTCTGTTTACATTATCGTTACTAAGTGTTATATTACATATAGAACAAGCAGGGCAGCCTGTTGAGTTTTGGAAGGAGTGTGAGGATTTTGACAAAAAAAGATTATTATGATGTTCTGGGCATAAACCGCAATGCGGACGATGCAGAGATTAAAAAAGCATATCGAAAACTGGCGAAAAAATACCATCCCGACTCCAATTCCGGCAGCCCCGGGGCAGAAGAACGTTTTAAAGAAATAACGGAAGCGTATAACGTTTTAAGCGATAAAGAAAAAAGAAAACTGTATGACCAGTTCGGCCACGCAGCCTTTGAGGAAGACATTCCCCGGTACCAATCCGGTTCTTACCGCGATCCTTCGGGCGGATATCAGGAGTTTCATTTTACGGGTAACAATATGGATGACGTCTTTGATCAGATATTTGGAAACGGGTTCGGAGGAAACTTCCGCGGCAGTTTCCGGCAGGGAGCTCACGGCGGATTCGGACGGGAAACTTTTCGCCAAAGGGGCGCCGATCTGAATGCAGAAGTAACCGTAACCTTTGATGAGGCGGCTTTTGGCGGCAGCAAAGTGATTCATCTGCAGGAGCCGGAAACCGGCGGCATCCAAAGTCTGGAAGTAAAAATCCCGGCCGGAATCGAAAATGGAAAAACCATCCGTTTGAAAGGCAAAGGCATGCCCGGCATCGGTGGCGGAGCCTCCGGCGATCTGCTGCTGAAGGTTATGGTTGCCGATAAACCGGGATATGAACGAAAGGGGATGGACATCTACACAAAAATATCCGTACCTTTTGCCACCGCTGTATTGGGAGGAGAGATCCAGATCGATACTCTCTATGGGCCGGTTCGCTGCCAGATCCGGGAAGGGACGCAGTCGGGTACGAAAATCCGTCTGAAAGGAAAGGGGATCGTATCCATGAAAAACCCTTCTGTCTACGGCGATCAATATGCGGTCATGGAGATAGAGGTGCCGCGTTCACTCAGTCAGCAGGCAAAACAGAAGCTGAAAGAATTTCAGGCCGCCTGTTCTGGCTCCGGTCAAAAACACGCAGCCTGAAAAAAAGAACCATGAGGGGAAAACAGTTTCATCTGCCTTTCCTTCATGGTTCTTTTGATTTACCGCATTTCTTCTCATTAAGCACGTTCCACTCTGCCGGATTTCAGGCAAGAAGTACAAACGTACATCTTTTTCGTTGCTCCGTTTACCTTAACTCTTACAGATTTGATGTTGGATTTCCACATTTTGTTTGTTCTTCTATGAGAATGGCTCACATTGTTTCCGAAATGAGCGCCTTTTTCACAAATTGCACACTTTGCCATGATCGATCGCACCTCCTTAAACATTATAATAAGTCCGGAACGCGTCTCACATCCAGACCAGCAACAAAGCTATTTTATCAGAAGTTGTATAAATTTGCAAGGGAAAAATAAAAAATTCAAATTAATATTTCTTTTTTCGCTGAAAAAGGTTATAATACAAACACAAGTCCCGGTTTCCCAAAGAAACAGGGGATGAAAGTACCGGAAATGGAGGGATCCGAATGAAAGGTCGTATTAATACAGAACTGGGCGATATCGCGATCAGCCCGGATGTGATCGCCATGTACGCAGGCAGCGTGGCGGTGGAATGTTTTGGGATCGTAGGCATGGCCGCGGTAAACATGAAAGACGGTTTGGTAAAGCTGCTGAAAAAAGAAAGCCTGAAGCATGGAATTAACGTAACGCTGAATGACAATAAAATTTCTCTGGATTTTCATGTGATCGTTTCCTACGGCGTCAGCATCCTGGCCGTCGCGGATAATCTGATCAGTAATGTAAAATATAAAGTAGAAGAATTCACGGGTCTGGAAATAGAGCGCATCAATATTCTCGTTGAGGGCGTAAGAGTTATTGATTAAGGAGGAGCTTGTTGTGGCAGTGAATACAATCGATGCCGGAATGCTGAAAACCATGTTTCTGGCAGGAGCAAAAAATCTGGAAGTGAAAAAGGAGTGGATCAACGAACTCAACGTCTTTCCCGTTCCGGATGGAGATACCGGCACCAATATGACGCTGACGATTATGTCCGCTGTGAAAGAGGTTAATTCTCTTGATAACGTTACAATGGATACCATAGCAAAAGCAGTTTCTTCCGGATCTCTGCGGGGGGCAAGAGGGAACTCCGGCGTGATCCTTTCCCAGCTGCTGCGCGGATTTACAAAGGGAATCCGGGATCAGAAGACATTGGACGCCGTCACCATCGCCTCCGCTTTTGAAAAGGGCGTAGAGACGGCATACAAGGCTGTTATGAAGCCGAAAGAGGGAACCATTCTCACCGTAGCCAGGGGAGCGGCAGAAAAAGCCGTTATCATGGCGGAGGAATGTGAAGATCTGCAGGAATTCTTTGAAGATATTCTCGCCGAGGCAGAAGCCATTCTCGCCAGAACCCCGGATATGCTTCCGGTATTGAAGGAGGCCGGCGTCGTGGATTCCGGCGGCCAGGGGCTGGTGGAAATCCTGCGCGGCGCCTATGAAGCGTTTACCGGCAAAGAAATCGATCTGACCTTTGAAACTCCCTCCGGCGGCGGGGCCGCAGCAGGGCGGATCTCGCCCCAGGCGGAAAAAGATATCAAATTCGGCTACTGTACCGAATTTATCATTATGACCGAAAAACCTTTCCTGGAGAAAGACGAGACGGAGTTCAAAAGTTATTTGAGTTCCATCGGGGATTCCATCGTGTGCGTGGCTGACGACGACATTGTGAAAGTCCATGTACATACGAACGATCCCGGGCTTGCTATTCAGAAAGCCCTTACGTATGGACAGCTTTCCAGAATGAAAATTGACAATATGAGAGAAGAGCATCAGGAAAAACTCATCCGGGATGCCCAAAAGCTGGCAGCGGCTCAGCAGGAATCTCAGCCGCCCAAGGAAGTGGGATTTATCTGCGTGTCGATCGGAGACGGCATCGCTGATATTTTCAAAGGGCTCGGCGTGGATTATCTGATTGAAGGCGGTCAGACCATGAATCCCAGCACGGAAGATATGTTAAACGCCATTGATGCCGTCAACGCATCCACGATTTATATCTTCCCCAACAACAAGAATATCATCCTGGCGGCCAATCAAGCCAGAGATCTCACGAAAGACAAAGAGATCATTGTCATCCCCACCAAAACCGTTCCCCAGGGAATCACAGCCATTATCAACTATGTGCCGGAAAAAACTTCCCAGGAGAATACCCAGGCCATGATGGAAAGTCTGGAACATGTAAAAACCGGACAGGTGACTTACGCGGTACGGGATACACATATCGATGATAAGGAAATCCATGAAGGCGATATCATGGGGATCGGCGATTCCGGTCTGCTGGCCATTGGAGATGAAGTGATGGCGGTAACAAAAGAAATGATCGGCCGCATGGTGGATGAAGATTCTGAACTGATCAGCGTCTATTACGGCGAGGATGTCACAGAGGAAGCGGCGGAACAGCTGGGTGACGAGCTGATGAAATCCTATCCGGACTGTGACGTGGAAATTAATTACGGCGGACAGCCCATCTATTACTGCGTAGTTTCCGTTGAGTAAAAAAAGGCACTGTATAAACAGTGCCTTTTCGTTTGATAAAGGAGAACAAATGGCACCATCTATACGCGAACTGAAAGGAATCGGGGAAAAGACAGAGAAACTGTTTGCAAAAGTCGGCGTACGCACCACCGACGACCTGCTCCATTATTACCCGAGAGATTATGATATATATGACAGTCCGATTCCCATATCCAAAATCACAGGGCCGATGAAATGTGCGGTGAAGGCGCGCGTCAGTCAGACCTTGGACGTAAAGAAAGCCGGCGCCAGAACCGTCGTCACCGGAAAGATCGAAGACGATACCGGATATCTTTTTGTGATATGGTTTGGCATGCCGTTTCTGCGCACAGTACTGAAAAGGGGCGGCATCTACGTATTCCGCGGAAAAGTGGAACCAAAAAACGGAAGACTTTACCTGGAACAGCCGGAATATTTTTCTTTGGCATCTTATGAAAAGATGCTCCACGCCATGCAGCCGATCTACGGACTGACCAAAGGCCTGACCAATAAAACAGTGACAAAAGCAGTCAGACAGATTCTGGAGCAAAAATCTTGTCTGAAAGATTACTTCCCGGAGGATTTCCGGCGGCAGTACGGTCTGGAAGACTATGGGACGTCTCTTATGGACATCCATTTTCCTTCCTGCTTTGATATGCTAAAAAAAGCCCGAAAACGGCTGGTATTCGACGAATTCTTTTTCTTTATCCTGACAGTATCCCGTCTGAAGGAGCAGGCAGATTCCACTTTGTCATCCTTCCCCTTAAAAGAAGTATGGAAAACGGAAGAACTTGTGGAGCGGCTTCCCTATGAACTGACCAATGCGCAGAAAAACGTCTGGTATGAAATCGAACGGGATCTGAAAAGTCCGCGGGCCATGGCTCGGCTGGTGCAGGGGGATGTGGGCAGCGGAAAAACGGTCATCGCCTTTCTTGCCATGGTGATGGCAGCGGAAAACGGCGCGCAGGCCGCTTTGATGGCGCCCACGGAAGTCCTGGCAAAACAACACTATGATTCCCTAAAATCCCTGCTTTCCCAGGAGGAATGGGACTGTTACCAGCCCCTTTTGCTGACTGGTTCCAACACCCAAAAGGAAAAACGGGAACGGCAGGGTGCACTGAAATCCGGCGTCAGTAAAATCGCCATCGGAACTCACGCGCTGTTCCAAAAAAATGTGGAGTATCAAAATCTTGCCCTGGTAATCACCGATGAACAGCACCGTTTCGGCGTCCATCAGAGGGAAGAATTTTCCCATAAAGGAGAAAAGCCAAATGTACTTGTCATGAGCGCCACCCCTATCCCCCGGACACTGGCTGTCATCCTCTATGGCGATCTGGATATCTCTGTGATCGACGAGCTGCCTGCAAAGAGACTCCCCATCAAAAACTGCGTGGTGGACCAACGGTACCGCAGCACCGCCTATCGCTTTATCCGTGAACAGATTCAGGAAGGCCATCAGGCCTATGTCATCTGCCCTCTGGTGGAAGAAAGCGAAGGCCTTGAGGCGGAAACCGTCATCGATTACGAAAAAAACCTGCGCCGTCTCTGGAACGGAGAAATCCGCACGGGTATCCTCCATGGGAAAATGAGACCGTCAGAAAAAAATGAAGTGATGGAACAGTTTGCCTCAGGACAGATTCAGGTACTGGTGGGAACCACCGTAGTGGAGGTGGGCGTCAATGTTCCAAACGCCACAGTGATGATGGTGGAAAACGCGGAACGGTTCGGCCTTGCTTCCCTCCACCAGCTGCGGGGACGGGTGGGAAGAGGAGAAGCGCAGTCCTACTGCATTTTCATGCAAAGCAATCAGGAACAGGAACAGTCCCGCAGACTGGAAATCCTGGGAAAATCCAACGATGGTTTTCAGATTGCCGCCGAGGATATGAAGCTGCGCGGACCGGGCGACCTTTTGGGCTTTCGCCAAAGCGGGGATCTGGAATTTAACCTGGCAGATATCTATCAGGACGGCAGCATTCTGGAACTTGCCTCCCGGGCTGCCGCACAGTTGATCGTCAGCGGCAGTCTGAACCAAGAAGAATATAGAAAACTTAAAGACAAATGTGAAATTTATATGAAAAATAAGATGGAGGAGATACAACTTTAGCATGCTTCATGTTATAATGAAATAAGATCATATGGACTGCGGAGGTGAGCGCGTGGAACCGATTGTTAAGATGCATCAGATCCGAAAATACTATAAAATGGGTGAAGTGACGATTAAAGCCGTCGATGGGATCGATTTTGTGATTGAAAAAGGCGAATTTGCCGTCATCGTCGGGCCAAGCGGCGCAGGAAAAACCACCGTTCTCAATATTCTAGGCGGAATGGATACCTCCGATGAGGGAACCATCCTGGTGGACGGAGAAGATATCAGCAAATACACGGAACGGCAGCTGACCACCTATCGGAGAAATGACATCGGCTTTGTCTTCCAGTTCTATAACCTGGTCCCCAATCTGACGGCGCTGGAAAATGTGGAACTGGCATCCCAGATCTGCAAGAATCCTCTGGATGCATCGTCTGTACTGGAAGATGTGGGACTGAAAGACCGGATGCATAATTTTCCGGCCCAGCTGTCCGGAGGAGAACAGCAGCGAGTAGCCATCGCCAGGGCGCTGGCCAAAAATCCAAAACTTCTTCTGTGCGACGAACCCACCGGAGCGCTGGATTATCAGACTGGAAAAGCGATCCTGAAACTGCTGCAGGATACCTGCCGCAGCAAAGGAATGACCGTAGTAGTGATCACACATAATCTGGCCATTTCCCCCATGGCCGACCGGGTGATCCGCATCAAAAACGGGGTAGTGAGCGAAATGACGGTAAACGATTCCCCCACATCGGTGGAGTTGATTGAATGGTAAAGAAGGGATGATGTGATGAAAAAGCATATCCTGCGCAAAGATTTTCTGATGGAAATCAGGCGAAACAAAAGCAGATTCCTTTCCATCCTGGCGATCGTGACGCTGGGCGTGGCATTCTTTGCCGGAATCAGAGCCTCCGGACCGGATATGAGACTGTCGGCGGACGCTTTTTATGACGATCAGAACATGATGGACATCCAGGTGATAGGAACGCTTGGCCTTACCGACGAGGATGCAGACGCGGTGAAAAACATACAGGGCGTAAAGACTGTGACCCCCTCCTACTTCGCCGATCTCCTGTGCACAGACCGCGACAGCCAGTACGTGATAAAATTCATGTCACTGACAAAGGGCGTCAATGAAATAAAAGTTACCGAAGGACGGCTGCCGGAAACCTCCGGCGAAATTCTGCTGGATACGCAGATGAAAGAGCAGCACGGCTACGCCATCGGAGACACCGTCTTTGTTCAGGCTGAAGGGGAGGAAAAGTTGTCCGACACTCTGGAAAAGTCGGAATTTACTGTGGTCGGTTTTGGAGACAGCCCCTTTTATCTGAGCCTGGAAAGAGGGACTTCCACCGTCGGGGACGGCAGTCTGGACGGATTTGCCGTTATTTTGCCGGAGGATTTTTCTCTGGAGGCTTACACGGAATTATACATACAGACTGAAAACGGGAAGGATATGCTGTGTTACAGCGATGAATACGAAGAGGACACGCAGAAGATCAAAGACCGGATTTCCTCCCTGGAAGAAAACCGGTGTCAGGCGCGGTATGATTCCCTGCAGGCAGAAGGCCAGGAAGCCATCTCCGATGCCAGAGCGAAGATCGACGACGCACGCCGTCAGCTGTCCGACGCAGAAGAAGAGTTGAGGGACGGTGAAAAGGAGCTCTCGGATGGCGAACAGGAACTGGAGGACGGACGCCGGGAACTGGACGATGCCCGCAGCCAGCTGGAAGACGGAGAACGGGAACTGGAAGAGAACCGCCGGACACTGGAAGAAGGACAGCAGGAAATTTCCGAAAATGAAACCGCCCTGGCCGATGCACAAGAACAGATCGACCAGGGATACGACCAGCTGAATCAGGGCATCGAAACGTATAATCAGTCCGCCGACGAATATGAGTCCAACGCAGCGCAGCTGCAGGAACAGGAAGCGCTGCTGGAAGAAAAGGAAACCGAATTTGCCGCCCGGGAAGCGCAGCTGACCGCGGGAGAAGAAACCTTTGCCGCGCAGAAAGAACAGCTGCAGAACACGTTGGGCTTTGATATCATGACGGTGACCGCAGAACAACTGTATCAGATGGAGGATCTGCTTGCCTCCTATGGATATCAGGTGGAAGATCTGCTTCAGATCCAATCCCAGCTGCTGGACAGCGCGCAGACGCTGGAAGAAGGAAGAGCCCAGTTGGAAGAAGGGAGAGCGCAGCTGCAAAGCGCCCGCAGCCAGCTGGAAGACGGGAAGAATCAGCTTGCCAGGGGGTATGAACAGCTGACGCAGGCTTACGCGGAAATCGAGAGCAGCCAGACGCTGCTGGCGGAAAAAGAAGCACAGCTAAAGAAAGGAAAAGAACAGCTGGAAAGTGCAAAAGCACAACTGGAAGAAGGATGGAAAGCCTGGGAGGAAGGAGAGCAGGAACTTCTGGACGCCCGCAGGGAAATCGCGGATGGAGAACAGGAAATCGCAGACGGTGAACAGGAACTTCTAGACGCCCGCAAGGAACTGGAAGACGGATGGGACGAGTACCGTGAAGAGAAAGAAAAAGCGGACCGGGAAATCGCGGACGCGCATCAGGAGATCGCGGACGGCGAAAAAGAACTGGACGACATGGAGATCCCCCAATGGTATGTCCTGGACCGCGGCTCCAACCAGACTTATGTGGAATACGAACAGGATACAGACCGGATTGTCGCCATCGGATCTGTTTTCCCTGTGATCTTTTTCCTGGTGGCTGCCCTGATCTGCCTGACCACCATGACGCGCATGGTGGAAGAAGGACGAACACAGATCGGTATTCTCAAAGCCCTTGGATACCGCAAGGGCGCCATCGCAGCCAAATACATTTTTTATTCCCTCCTGGCCACGGCTGTGGCCAGTATCATCGGCATCCTGGCCGGTCAGAAATTTCTGCCGGCGGTGATCATCAATGCCTACGGCATCCTCTACAATACCTTGCCGGAAGTGCTGACTCCCATACACGCTTCCTTTTCCATAACCTCAGCGCTACCTGCCGTCGCTTCCACCACACTGGCCGCCTTTCTTGCCTGCCGGAGCGAACTAAAAGAGGTGCCGGCTCAGCTGATGCGTCCGCAGGCGCCCAAAACAGGAAAACGGATTTTATTGGAGCGGATCGGATGGCTCTGGAGAAGGCTCAGCTTCTCACAGAAATCCACCATGCGCAATCTCTTCCGCTATAAAAAACGATTCTGGATGACCGTTCTTGGAATCGGCGGATGTATGGGTCTTCTGCTGGTAGGCTTTGGACTGCGGGATTCCATCCTCGCCATCGGTGATAATCAGTTCAAAGAGCTGCGGATCTTTTCCGGATCCCTGGCCTTTGAAGAAGATATTTCCGATGAGGAGGTGCAGCAGATCACGGATACCCTGAACCAGGATGAGCGCATTTCACAAACGCTGAAAGCAACGGAACTTTCCGTCGATGTAAGCTGCAGCGGCCGGGAACGCTCCTCCTACATGGATATCATTGAAAATCCCGATCAGGCAGATTCCTTTTTCGTCCTGCGGGACCGGAAAACACAGAAGCGATATCATCTGGATGACAGCGGGGTTATCATCACGGAAAAACTGGCGAAGCTGCTGGATGTAAAGGCCGGAGATGTCATCACCATACAGGAAAACGAAGAAGATCCGGCCGAAGTTACCGTAACGGCAGTGGTGGAAAATTATTTCTACCATTATATTTACATCACGCCCGATCTTTACGAACGTGTTTTCCACCGGGAAGCAAAAGATCATGACCTGTTCTTTATCACCCGGGATAAAGATCCTGAAACACAGGAAGCCATCCAGAAGGACTACATGGCTATGGACGGCGTCTCCTACTTAAGTTTTACCAGCGATATCAGCGAACGGGTGGAAGATATGATCCGCAGCATGGACAGCGTGATCTATGTCATTGTCATCGCCGCCGCCATGCTGGCTTTCGTCGTTTTATATAACCTGAATAATATCAACATCTGCGAGCGCAGAAGAGAGCTGGCTACGCTGAAGGTCCTGGGATTTTATGATACGGAGGTTTCCGGATATGTACTGCGGGAAAATATCTGGCTGACTTTCTTCGGATGTTTCCTGGGCGTCGCCTTCGGATTGCTTTTGCATCGTTATATGATTCAGACTGTGGAAATTGACATCATGATGTTTGGCAGAAAAATCAATTTTGGAAGCTTTCTTTTGAGCATTTTACTTACCTGGCTTTTCTCCGCATTGGTCAATTTGGCGATGTATTTTCACTTAAAACGGGTTAATATGGTAGAATCCCTGAAAAGTATTGAATAGTATTGCAATTCAAATATGAAGGGAGTATGATAGAAAAAAAGTGCAGCGGTATATGTTGTGCAATCTTACAATATCAGGAGGGATTATCATGGCAGTAAAAAAAGCGGACGCTAAGGCAATGTCCGAAACAGCAAAGAATACGGTTCCGGCTGTAGCCGAAAAAGAAACTGCAGTGAAAAAGGCGCCGGCAAAAAGAGCGGCGGCAAAGAGAACGACAGCGGCAAAAAAGGAAGTGAAGAAAACGTCCTTCCTTCAGTATGCAGGAAAGGAAGTTGATCTGGATTCCCTTTATGAGCAGGTAAAAACCATCTGGACGAAAGAGATGGGCAAAAAAGCGGGGGATCTGAAGGATATCAAACTCTACGTAAAACCGGAAGAGTTTGCCGCATACTATGTCATTAATGAAGAGATAACCGGAAGCATCGATTTCTAAAATCCGGGTATGAAAATAACAGCTCAGATGCATCGCGCATCTGAGCTGTTTTCGTACCGAAAAGATTTAGTACATTCCCTGCTGGCCGCCCTGGCTTCCCGACATCTGTCTCTCCTGGGCTTCAATCATTTTCTTAACCATATAACCTCCGACAGAACCATTCTGCTTGGAAGTTAAATTTCCGTTGTATCCATCGGAAAGAGGTACGCCCAGTTCATTGGCCACTTCAAATTTGAAACGGTCCAGTGCGCCTTTCGCCTCGGGTACTGCAGCAGTATTAGAAGAACGATTTGCCATAATTTTTCCTCCTTGGAAATGATGTTGTTTTCGGTTACGATGGTAGTATGTGAAGATAGCGGGATAATACTCTAGAAGTTTCTGCATATAATGACATTTTCTGCAGAATTTATGAGAGATGTATAATTTGCGAAAAATATTTGCAGTTTATTTAGTTATTTGTTATAATGCTTTTATAATATGCTAAAGGGGCTGTAAAATGAACGTTGGAATAATCGCACATAACAGTAAAAAAAGCTTAATCGAAGATTTTTGCATTGCATACAAAGGAATCCTGTCCAAACATGAAGTTTACGCCACCGGAACAACAGGCAGAAGGATCGAAGAAGTAACCAGCCTTCACGTGCATAAATTTCTGGCCGGCTCCGTGGGCGGAGACAAACAGTTTACCGAAATGATCGAACGGGGCGACATGGATCTCGTGATCCTGTTCTACAATCCGGTGATGATTTCGCCAAAGGAACCTGACATCCAGGCAATTTCCAGATGCTGTGACCAGTACAATATCCCGGTGGCAACCAATATCGCTACGGCAGAATGCCTGATCCTCGGACTTGCAAGAGGAGATCTTGACTGGAGAGAGCAGCTGAAAGAGGATTTATGAGAGTAATCGCCGGAAAAGCCAGGAGCATACCTCTGGTTGCTCCAAAGGGAATGCAGACCAGACCTACTACGGATCGTGTCAAAGAAACCTTGTTTAATATGCTTCAGCCCTGGATTCCCGGCAGCCGTTTCCTGGATCTGTTTGCCGGAAGCGGAGCTATCGGCATCGAAGCCCTAAGCCGCGGCGCGCTCCGGTGCGTTTTTGTGGAACGAGGCAGGGCAGCCGTTTCCTGTATCCGGGAGAATTTAAAAAAGACACGATTGGAGGAGAACTCCCGCATCCTTGCTGCCGATGTGATGAATGCCTTAAAGGAACTGAACGGACAGGAAACGTTTTCCTGCATTTTTATGGATCCACCTTATCAGGCCGGTACAGAAAAGGAGATCCTTACTTTTTTAGCCGATTCAAATCTCCCGGAAAAAAACTGTGTGATCATCGTTGAAGCAGCGCTGACTACAGATTTTTCATGGCTGGATGATTTGCCCTACTCCATCATAAAAGATAAAATTTATAAGACGAACAGGCATTTGTTTTTAAAAATAAAGGAAAACAAATGATCAAAAAGGATTGAAAGGCGGATTATACATATGAAAACAGCAGTGTATCCGGGTACCTTCGACCCGGTGACAAACGGACACCTGGATGTGATTACACGGGCATCAAAACTATTTGATATTGTAATCGTAGGGGTGCTGACGAATTCTGCAAAAAGTCCGTTGTTTTCTGTCGAAGAACGTGTTAATATATTGACTGAAGTAACGAAAGCCATACCAAATATTCAGGTGAAAGCCTTTTCCGGACTTTCCATAGAATTTGCAAGAAAGAATCAAGCTAACGTGATCGTCCGGGGACTGCGGGCCGTCACGGATTTCGATTATGAACTTCAGATGGCACAGACAAACCGGGTACTGGCGCCGGATGTGGATACCATGTTTCTGACCACCAGCCTGGAATGCGCCTACTTAAGTTCCACGACAGTAAAAGAAGTGGCCGTTTTCGGCGGAGATATTACAAAATTTGTCCCGTCTTACGTAGTGGAACGGATTCACGAAAAGCTGAATCAATAAAAATACAAAGAGGAGAGTGTATCTATGAGCAGCAGAATTGAACAGATTATCGAAGAAATTGAAGAATATGTGGACAGCTGTAAGTATCAGCCTCTGTCCACGACTAAAATTGTCGTAAATAAAGAGGAACTGGAAGAGATGCTTCGTGAACTGCGGATGAAAACGCCGGACGAAGTAAAAAGATACCAGAAAATCATCAGCAATAAAGACGCTATTCTGGCAGACGCCCAGTCAAAAGCAGACGGAATCATCGCCGACGCCCAGGCGAAAGCACAGGAACTGGTAAGCCAGCATGAAGTGATGCAGCAGGCTTACGCCCAGGCCAACGATACCATCTCCAAAGCCAACAAACAGGCTCAGGAAATTCTGGATTCTGCTACCACAGACGCCAATAATATTCGGATGAGCGCCATTTCCTACACCGACGACATGCTGGCCAATTTAAGCCAGATTATGGGAAATACGCTGCAGGATGCAGGCGAAAAATACAAAAACTTTATTACTTCACTGCAAAGCTGCTATGACGTTGTGACAAAAAACCGCAGTGAGCTGGGTGTACAGCCCTCCACACCGGAGATCGATACCGTGGAAGAGCTGGAGGCCTTAGAGGACGAAGAAGAAGAATAATCGGCAGAGAACAAAAGTCAGCAGTCCATTGACGGTTTTCGCCAGAGCGTACATACCGAGCGACAGGCCGGTGCCCCGTATCATACTGGAAGTCTGAAACATGCAGGATATTCCTCCGAAGGATGCAGCTCCCAGGATGACCGAAAAGCGCATGGAGAATTCCCATGGAAGCTTCGCGATCCTGGCGGAGCCGCTGGTCAGCTCATTCACTGCCATAATCAGGCTGCCGATGCAGCCGGAGGGAGGAAGGATCTGTTCCAGAATACCTAAAAGCAGAGAAAAAAGCAGAATATATCCTCCCAATTTTGTAACTGTTTCAAAGCCGTTCATGATAGAGGTATCCAAAAGTTCCGGCAAGGGAACTTCCGATACCTCTTTTTTTGTGGAAGGCTCTGAGGCATCGGCCGGATAAAGGCGTGCGCATACCGGCCGAAAGAGAAGACAGCAAAGCAGCAGGGAAGTGTAAAGAAGTGTGAAGGCAGCCGCTTTCAGATGATCCGCCTGTAAAAGCTGATGCAAGAGGTAGCCCGATACGAACACCGGGCCTGGATTATTGGCCGTCATCACAAGATACTGTGCTTCTCTTTTGGAAATTCTCCCGCTTCGCCAAAGATCTGCCGCCAGTTTTGCTCCCATGGGATAGCCGCAAAAAAGGCCCAATGCGAAAGCGTACATGCCATCGCAAGATAATCCCAGCGGATTGACTGTCCTGACAGGAAGAAGGCCAAACACCTTTGCCGGGACGCCGGAGGATGTCAGGATCCCTGACAGGATCAGAAAAGGGAGCAGCGCTGGAAGCAGGGTATGAAACCAGAGACGAATACCGTCGGCTGAATTTTGCAGAGCGCTGGCCGGAGACAGCAGCATATAGAAAATTGTAAGAAAAATTAGCGAGAAAAAAACGATGCGTTTCAAATACTTTATGTCCGGTATCTTTTTCTTCATATATATGCCTTGATTTTTTATTTTATCTATGACACAATGAAATCCATGTAAGAAAGGGAGTGGTCAGACTTATGTTGGAAACGTTAAAACCGGAACGGGTTTTTTATTATTTTGAGGAAATCAGCAAAATTCCCCGCGCCTCCTGGCATACCGGAGAGATCGCCTCTTATCTGGAAAATTTTGCTGCCGCCCATCAGCTTTCCTGTCAGCGGGACGAGTATGACAATATTGCTATTTTCAAGAAAGCATCCCCGGGATACGAAGAACTTCCTGCCGTGATTCTGCAAGGACATACGGACATGGTAGCAGAACAGGAAGAGGACTGGCATCATGATTTTCAAAATGACGGGATTTGCCTGCGCATAAAGGATGATTACGTGCTGGCGGATCATACCACTCTTGGAGCAGACGACGGAATCGCCATCGCCTACGCGCTGGCGATATTGGAGGATGACAGCCTGCCTCACCCGCCCCTGGAAGTCCTCCTTACCTCCAACGAAGAGGTAGCTCTTACGGGAGCAGAAAATCTGGATCCATCCATGATCCGCGGAAAGTATCTCATCAATCTGGATTCTGAGGAAGAAGGATTTCTCCTATGCGGCTGTGCCGGTGGTATAAACGTGGAAACCCATATTCCTGTCCGTTATACCGATACGACTGCCCGCTGCTTTAACGTGACGCTGTCGGGTCTGAAAGGCGGTCATTCCGGACAGGAAATCAGCAAACCGAGAGCCAATGCCAATAAACTGATGGGACGGTTCCTCTTTGAACTAAAGGAAAAGTTCCCCTGCCTTTTAGTTTCCTTAAAGGGCGGGCAAAAACACAATGTCATCGCCGCAGGAGCAACCGCTGTAATCGCTCTTGACTCCGATACAAAGGATGACTTTACTGCCGCCGTAAAAAACTTTCAGGACACTCTTCGCCGGGAATATGCCGGGGAGGACGACGGTGTTACGGTACAGTGTACCGACCTGGGAGAACAGGAAGTATCCGCTCTTCATCCGGTCAGCATGGAAAAAGTCATCTTTTTCCTGACTCATCAGCCCCACGGCGTCATCAAGATGAGCGGTACCGTTTCGAACATGCCGGAAACCTCAGCCAATGCGGCCGTCGTCTCTTTGGATGAAGAAGAATTTTTTGCCCTTACCAGCATCCGCAGTTCTCTGGAAAGCGCCAAAGAATATCTGGGCGGTCAGATCGGGTACCTGACAGAATTTCTGGGAGGAGAGTATGTGAAAAACGCCGGTTATCCGGCCTGGGAATACGAAGAACACTCGCCGCTGCGTGATCTGGCCTGCCGCGTTTATCAGGAAATGTTCCAAAAACCGCTGCAGGTTGTCACCATCCACGCCGGTCTGGAATGCGGTCTTTTGAAAGACAAAGCCCCCCATCTTGACTGTATTTCTCTCGGCCCGGATATTCTGGATATACACAGTCCCAGAGAGCGGCTTTGTATTTCATCCACGAAACGTATGTGGGAATTTCTCCTTGCCCTGCTGGAAAATATGAAAACGAAGTTCTAAAACGGAAATTTTTTCATATATTGAATGATGGATGAAGTTAAAAAATAAAGGAGAGAGATTTCATGGAAATACAGTTATGGAGGGAAATCCTGAATCCCTATGAGCTGGCCGTAAAAGAACTAACGGATAAATTTAATCATCTGATCCGGGAGCATAAAGTGAAAAACCTTTACTCTCCCATTGAGAGCGTATCGGGAAGAGTAAAAAGCGTAACCAGCATCCTGGAAAAAATGCAGAAAAAGCAGATCGCCATCGAACAGCTGGAGGAGCAGCTGGAAGATATTGCAGGTATTCGGATCATCTGTCAGTTTGTGGAAGACATCGGGCGGGTAGCGCAGATCATCCGCTCCCGCAGCGACCTGACCGTAAAATATGAGAAGGATTACATTGCCCATCAGAAAGAAAGCGGCTACCGCAGTTTTCACATGATCATTTATTATGTGGTGGAAACCTTAAACGGCCCCAAACGGATCCAGGCGGAAATCCAGATCCGCACCATGGCTATGGATTTCTGGGCAACCATCGAGCATTCCCTGCAGTACAAATATAAATCCAAAATTCCGGAACATATCCGCATCCGTCTGAGCAATGCGGCCAACGCTATCATTGCCCTGGACAACGAAATGTCTTCCGTGCGCAGCGAGATTATGGACGCGCAGAATTCCTCGCAGCTGCAGATGAATCTGGTGGCGGACATTCTGAATAATATTGAGAATCTGTTCCGTCTGTCCAGTCAGCGGGAAGCCATCAAAATCCAGGATGAATTTTACCGGATTTATGCAACCAACGATCTGCAGCAGCTGAAACGGTTCCACCGGGAACTTGACATCATATCCGAAGGTTACCGTGCTCAAGCGGTAACCATGGATTCACTGGAAGGATAACACCTATGAAAGAACGTCTGCCGGAAAACTACCTGCTGGAAATGAAAAAATTGCTGAAAAACCGCAGGGACTATCGCTATGAAGACTACATAAAAAGTCTGCAGGATCCTGTTCGCAGCGGACTGAGGACAAACACGCTGAAAATAAGTCCGCAGGATCTGAAAAAAAAAGCTGCCCTTACCCTGGAGCCCGTCCCCTGGATCAGCGACGGTTTTTTCTGCCTTGACAAAGAACGGCCCGCCAGGTCGCCCTGGTATCAGGCGGGACTTTACTACCTCCAGGAGCCCAGCGCCATGACGCCGGCAGACCGCCTTCCTGTTGGCAAAGGAGAGAACGTACTGGATCTGTGCGCCGCCCCCGGAGGGAAAGCTACCAAACTGGCTTGTGCTTTGAACCAGACAGGTATGCTTTATGCCAACGATATCAGCAACAGCCGCGCGAAAGCATTATTGAAAAATCTGGAACTGTTCGGTGCGGCCAACATCTGCGTCATGAGCGAATCTCCGGCTAAACTGGCATCCTGCTATCCCCGGTATTTCGACAAGATTCTCATCGACGCCCCCTGTTCCGGCGAAGGGATGTTTCACCGGGATCCTCACATGATACAGGACTGGAAAAAAAGAGGACCGGAATACTACTATCCCATCCAAAGGGAACTGCTGCAGCGAGGGTACGAAATGCTGCGGCCGGGCGGGATGATGCTTTATTCCACCTGTACCTTTTCATCGAAAGAAAATGAAGAAAATGTCGACTGGATTTTAAAACAGCATCCGCAGCTGTCTCTGGCAGATATCCGTCCCTACGAGGGGTTTTCGCCGGGTCAGCCGCCGCTTTTATCCTGCGTGCGGATTTTCCCGGGGAAAATGCCGGCGGAAGGCCATTTCCTGGCTCTGCTGAAAAAATCGCCCGATGCAGACAGCCGGCCGCCGGTCACGGAACATCGCCGGAAAGAAAGTCCTCTTCCCAAAGATGCCGAAGATTTTTTAGGACAGATATCCTGGAAAACCGAATTTCACTGGCAGCAGATGGGAGAGCAGATCTACGGTTTTCCGGACAGCTTTCTTCCCCAAAAGCAGATCCGTTATCTGCGGACGGGGCTTCTGGCGGGAACCATGAAAAGGGATCGTTTCGAACCTTCCCAGGCTCTGGCCATGTATCTGAAAGGGGATTCCTTTCCCCGCACCGTGAACCTGTCCCCAAATGATCCGCGGATCATTCGGTATCTAAAAGGAGAGACGCTGGATCTGTCAGATCTTCGTCTGGAAAACGGATGGAATCTGGTCTGTCTGGAAACGTATCCCCTAGGCTGGGGAAAGGTACAGGGTACCATGTTAAAAAACAAATTCTACAGTGGCTGGAGATGGCAGTAATGGAAGAGAAAAAGAAAAGAAAAACCATCCGCCTGGACCGGTATCTGGCAGAAATGCAGGTGGGAAGCCGTTCCCAGGTGAAAAATTTGATCCGTCAAAGACAGGTGACCGTCAACGGACAGACCGTACTGCGGCCAGAGATTCAGGTTTTGGCCGGCAGTGACTGCATAACCGTCCGGGGACAGCAGATTTGCTATGTGCAGACGGAATATTATATGATGAACAAACCGGCCGGCGTCGTTTCCGCCACAAAGGATACCCATGAAAAAACCGTACTGGATTTGCTGAAAGATGCAAAGCGGAACGATCTTTTTCCCGTGGGACGTCTGGATAAGGATACGGTCGGTCTTCTTCTGATCACCAACGACGGAGAACTGGCTCATCGCCTGCTTTCACCGGGACGCCATGTGGACAAGGTGTATGAGGCAGCTATAAAAGGCCGGGTGACCGGTCAGGATGTGGACGCCTTTGCCGCCGGCGTGGATATCGGCGATGACAAGCCCTGCCTTCCGGCAAATCTTACCATACTGGAAAGCGGCGAGATTTCCCGCGTCCGGATCAAAATCCGGGAAGGCAGATACCACCAGATCAAACGGATGTTTCAGGCTGTAGAAAAGGAAGTCCTTTTTCTGAAACGACTTTCCATGGGAAATCTTAAGCTGGACGAAACATTAAAGGAAGGGGAAGCCCGTCCCCTGACACCCGAGGAAACAGAAAGGCTGAAAGCACTATGAGTTTTTTACCGGTTACGAAAAAAGAATTGGAAGCCAGAAATATCACCCAGCCGGATTTCGTCTATATCTGCGGCGACGCCTACGTGGATCACTCCTCCTTTGGCAGCGCCATCATCACCCGGCTGCTGGAAAGCCGCGGCTATTCTGTGGGATTTATCGCCCAGCCGGACTGGAGAGATCCTGAAAGCATCAATGTTTTCGGGGAACCCCGTCTGGCTTTTATCGTTTCTTCCGGAAACATGGATTCCATGGTCAATCACTATACTGTCAACAAGAAACGGCGAAAAAAAGACGCTTACTCTCCAGGCGGACAGACCGGGCTGCGGCCGGATCACGCGGTGGTCGTATACGGAAACCTGATCCGCCGGACTTATCGCCATACGCCGGTGATCCTGGGCGGCATCGAAGCCAGTCTGCGAAGGCTGGGCCATTACGATTACTGGTCTGATCAGGTAAAGCGCTCCGTACTGCTGGATTCCGGCGCGGATATCATTTCCTACGGTATGGGCGAGCATTCGATCGTGCAGATTGCAGAAGCGCTGGATAGCGGCATTCCCGTTTCCGAAATCACCTATGTGCCCGGCACCGTATACCGCGCTTCCCGGCTTTTGGAACAGGATCATATCCTCAGGCTGCCGGATTTTGACGAAATCTGTCATGATAAAACAGCTTACGCCCGAAGTTTTTATCTGCAATACCAGAATACAGATCCTTTTTCTTCCCGCCCGCTGGCGGAATACTACGGCAGCCGCGGCTATGTGGTTCAGAACCCGCCGGCCAAACCTTTAACCGCCATGGAAATGGATGACCTCTACGGTTTGCCCTATATGGGGAAAGCCCATCCTTCCTATGATTCTCTTGGAGGCGTCCCGGCTCTTACGGAAGTGAAATTCAGTCTGACCAGCAGCCGCGGCTGTTTCGGCGGATGCAGCTTCTGCGCCCTGACTTTTCATCAGGGACGAATTGTGCAGGTACGCAGCCAGGAATCTTTGCTTCAGGAAGCGAAAGCCTTCACCAAAGACCCGCAGTTTAAAGGATATATCCATGATGTGGGCGGCCCCACCGCAGATTTTCGCCATCCATCCTGCGGGAAACAGATGGAAAAGGGCGTCTGCCAGAACCGTCAATGCCTGTGGCCCCGTCCCTGCCGGAACCTGGATCCGGACCACAGCGATTATATCCTCCTTCTTCGCCGGCTGCGCAGTCTTCCGAAGGTGAAAAAAGTCTTTATCCGTTCCGGTATCCGTTTCGATTACGTGCTGGCAGAAGAGAAGGATGACTTTTTAAAGGAGTTGATCCAGCATCACATCAGCGGCCAGCTTCGGGTAGCTCCGGAGCACGTATCCGATCCGGTGCTGGATTGCATGGGAAAGCCGCGCCACGAAGTATACCAGCGGTTTCTGAAGAAATTTTCAAAATATAATCAGGAATATCATCTGCAGCAGTACGCGGTGCCCTATTTCATGTCTTCCCACCCGGGATGCACCTTAAAAGACGCCGTCCAGCTGGCGGAGTACGTCCGCGATCTGGGATATATGCCGGAGCAGGTACAGGATTTTTATCCGACCCCTTCCACCATCTCCACCTGTATGTACTACACCGGCCTGGATCCGCGAACCATGAAACCGGTATACGTACCGAAAACCCATCATGAAAAAGCCATGCAGCGGGCTCTGCTGCAGTACCGCCTCCCTGAAAACCGCGCGCTGGTAAGGGAAGCGCTGAAAAAAGCGGGAAGGGAAGACCTGATCGGTTACGGCAAAAACTGTCTGCTGCGGCCGGAAAAGAAAGGGACACAGGACAGGCCATCTCCCGAAAAACCAGCCAGGCCATTTAAAAAGAAAACCATACGCAACGTTCATAAAAAGAAAACAGGGAGGTAATCATGCGAACTTTATCGGTGACAAAGGAACAATCCGGGCAGCGTCTGGATAAATTTCTGCAGAAATATCTCAGTCAAGCTCCCAAAAGTTTTCTTTACCGGATGCTGCGGAAAAAAAACATCGTACTGAACGGAAAAAAATCGGACGGCAGTGAAAAAATCGCGGTCGGCGATGAAATCAAACTGTTCCTTTCCGACGATACCATCGAAAAATTTTCCCGCAAAGCGCGTACCTTCCCCTACCGCAGACTGGATGTGATCTACGAAGACGAGCACGTTCTGATCGTCAACAAACCATCCGGCATGCTTTCTCAGAAAGCAAAACCGGAGGACATTTCTTTGAACGAATACGTCATCGGCTACCTGATTCATGAAAACAAGCTGACGGAAGATACCCTTTTTACTTTTCGCCCCGGCATCTGCAACCGGCTGGACCGCAACACCAGCGGTCTTGTGCTGGCTGGAAAAACCGTAACCGGCCTGCAGGAAATGTCCGCGCTTTTAAAAGAACGCAGGGTACATAAATATTATCTTTGTCTGGTACACGGACGGGTGGAAAAAGGGCAGACTATCCGGGGATATTTGCATAAAAATGAAAAATGTAATAAAGTAGAGGTGTACCAAACGCAGCTGCCCGGTACTTCTTATATCGAAACCTCCTACGAACCGCTGTGCACCAACGGAAAGTTCACCCTTCTAAAGGTGCTGCTGACGACGGGAAAGACACACCAGATCCGCAGTCATCTAGCATCGGAGGGACACAGCATCGTCGGGGATGGCAAATACGGCTCCAGAGGGCTGAATGAACCTGTTTGTAAGAAGTACGGCCTGCAGTATCAGCTGCTTCACAGCTGGAAGCTTTCGTTTCCGCTGCTGGAAACACCCTTTGAGGGCCTGAGCGAAAAAACGGTGACGGCGCCGCCGCCAAAGCTGTTTGAACGGATACTGCAGGGTGAACAACTTGGAGGAGTGGATCTATTATGAAAACATTGTGGAGTGAAGTATGGGATTATGTAAAAATGATCCTCTTTGTGGTTGTATTCGTTTTGATCGTCAATAATTTTATCATCATCAATGCCAAGATACCGTCCGAATCCATGGAAAATACCATCATGACCGGCGACCAGATCTTCGGCAACCGGCTGGCTTATCTCAATCACGGACCGGAACGGTATGATATCATCATTTTCAAATATCCGGACAATGAATCAAAATTATTCATCAAACGGGTGATCGGACTGCCCGGCGAGACGGTAACCATCCGGGACGGCAAGGTCTATATCAATGACAACAAAGAACCTTTGGACGACAGCTTTATCCCGGAACCGATGGAAGGAGATTTCGGCCCCTACGAAGTTCCCGAGGATCATTATTTCGTATTGGGCGACAACCGGAACTGGTCCAAGGATTCCCGATTCTGGAACAACACCTATGTCGCCCGGGACAAGATTTTGGGAAAGGCTGTGCTGCGCTACTATCCCTTTAATAAAATCGGATTTATCAAATAGGAGACTTGACATTATATGGCAACATGGAATTCCAGAGGCCTTCGCGGATCCACACTGGAGGATCTGATCAACCGGACCAACGAACAGTATCGGGAAAAGGGCCTGGCGCTGATCCAGAAAGTGCCCACCCCCATCACCCCCATCAAGATCGATAAAGAACACCACCACATTACGCTGGCTTATTTTGAGAAAAAAAGCACCGTGGACTATATCGGAGCAGTGCAGGGTTTCCCTGTCTGCTTCGATGCCAAAGAGTGCAACACCGATACCTTTCCCCTGGCAAACATCCATCCCCATCAGATGGATTTCATGGGCGAATTTGAGCGTCAGGGAGGGATCGCCTTCCTGATTCTGTTTTTCACAGCAAGAAATGAATTTTATTATCTGAAATACAGCCGTATTCAGGAATTCTTTACCCGGGCGCAGCAGGGAGGACGAAAACGGTTTTCCCATGATGAACTGGATCCGGACTATATCCTGTGCAACAAAAACGGTTTTCTCGTACCCTATCTGGACGGACTGCAAAAGGACATTCTGTCCAGGGATTGACATTTCTGTCAGAATTTCGTATAATCGAAAAGATTCGTATGGTAATTTGTTACCATGGTAGCACACTAAAGTATTAAAGTACAGCAGGAGGACAGCAGTATGATACAAAGAATGTTTCACACACCGGAGGGCGTGCGTGATGTATATAACGGCGAATGCCAGCGGAAACAGTTCCTGACCAGGGAACTAAAGGATGTGGTTCACAGTTACGGGTACTGCGACATTGAGACGCCCACCTTTGAATATTTCGATGTATTCAGCCGGGAGGTGGGGACGACCCCTTCCAAAGATCTTTATAAATTTTTTGACCGGGAGGGAAATACCCTGGTGCTCCGGCCGGACTTTACGCCTTCCGTAGCCCGGGCGGCGGCCAAGTATTTTCTGGAAGACGGGTTTCCCGTACGTCTTTGCTATCAGGGAAGTACTTTTATTAACAACAGCAGCTATCAGGGCCGTCTGAAGGAATCCACCGAGATGGGCGTGGAACTGATCGGAGACGATTCCATCGACGCGGATGCGGAAATTCTTACCATGACGGTGGAGATGCTGAAAAAAACCGGACTGAGCGAATTTCAGATCAGCGTAGGCCAGGTGGATTTTTTCAAATCGCTGATTGAAGAAGCTCATATGTCAGAAGAGACGGTGATGGAACTGCGCGAACTGATCTCCAACAAAAATCATTTCGGTGTGGAGGAACTGATTGCCAGCCAGAAATTACCTTCCAGGCTGGAGCAGGCCTTTCTTCGCCTTCCCCAGCTGTTCGGCTCATCCGATATCCTGCAGGAGGCAAAAGAACTGACGGATAACCCGCGCGCCCTTGCTGCAGTACGGCGTCTGGAGCAGATCTATGAGATTCTGAAACTGTACGGCGCGGACCGCTATGTCTCCTTTGATCTTGGCATGCTGAGTAAATATAAGTACTATACCGGTATTATTTTTCAGGGATACACCTACGGGTCCGGTTCCCCTCTGGTCAAGGGGGGACGGTATGACAGCCTGATGGGACATTTCCTGCGTCCGGCTCCCGCCATCGGCTTCGCGCTGGTGATGGAGCAGGTGATGAACGCGCTGGAACGGCAGAATATTTCCACAGACATTGAAAACCGCAGCGCTTTGATTCTTTTTGAGCCAAAGGCACGCGCCTGCGCTCTACAGCTTGCCAGGGAAAAAAGAGCCCTGCACATTCCTGTCACCTGCATGGCGATGGATACTATCCGGTCACGGGAGCAGTATATCGAATACGGAGAAAAAAATCATTACCACAGTATCCTGCTGGTAGATGAAAATGATAAGATTACAACGATAGAGAGGAAGACAGACCAATGAGATACCTGACCTTTGCCCTGGGAAAAGGACGACTTGCAAAGACTACACTGGAGCTCTTTGAAAAAATCGGAATTACCTGCGAGGAGATGAAAGACAAGGATTCCCGGAAACTGATCTTTGTCAATGAAGATCTGAAACTGCGGTTCTTTTTGTCCAAAGGGCCTGACGTACCCACCTATGTGGAATACGGCGCCGCAGACATCGGCATCGTGGGCCGGGACACGATCCTGGAAGAAGGCCGCAAGCTTTATGAGGTGATGGATCTTGGATTTGGAAAATGCCGCATGTGCGTCTGCGGACCGGAATCCGCCGCAGAACTGCTGAAACATAACCAGCTGATCCGCGTGGCTACCAAGTACCCCAATATTGCCCGGGATTATTTTCATAATAAGAAGCATCAGACCGTGGAAATCATCAAACTGAACGGCTCCATCGAGCTGGCCCCCATCGTGGGACTTTCCGAAGTGATCGTGGATATCGTGGAGACCGGTTCCACCTTGAAGGAGAACGGACTGAAGGTCCTGGAAGAAGTATGCCCCCTTTCCGCACGGATGGTGGTCAACCAGGTCAGTATGAAGATGGAGAATGAACGGATCACCAGACTGATCCGTGATTTAAGAGCAGTCATCACAGAAAAATAATGCGTGCAAAAGGAATGGTGGATAAATCATGAAAATTGTCAATCTTACAGAAGAAGGAACCAGAAATTTACTGGAGAACATGCTGAAACGTTCCCCTTCCCAGTACGGGGACTATGAAAATAAAGTAAAAGACATCCTGCAGAATGTGCAGACGCGGGGCGACGAGGCGGTATTTGAATATACAAAGGCTTTCGATCATGTAGAACTTAACGAAAGCAGCGTGCGGGTGACACCGGAAGAAATCCAGGAGGCCTGCCGTCTGGTTGATCAGAAGCTTCTGGCTGTCATCCGCAAAGCGCTGATCAACATCCGCAGCTATCATGAAAAGCAAAAGAGAAACAGCTGGTTCGATTCCAGCGAAAAGGGGACGCTTCTGGGCCAGAAATTCACCCCTCTGGCCACTGCGGGCGTTTACGTGCCGGGCGGAAAAGCCGCCTATCCTTCTTCGGTTCTGATGAACGTCGTGCCCGCAAAAGTGGCAGGTGTGAAAAAGATTATCATGACCACGCCCTGCGGGAAAGACGGAAAAGTTAACCCCGTGGTGCTGGCAGCCGCCAGCGAAGCCGGTGTGGACGAGATCTATAGGATCGGCGGCGCTCAGGCCATTGCAGCGATGGCTTACGGCACCGCTTCCATTCCCAAGGTGGATAAGATCGTAGGGCCGGGCAATATTTATGTCGCCCTGGCAAAAAAAGCAGTGTACGGTCATGTCAGCATCGATTCCATCGCCGGCCCCAGCGAGATTCTGGTGCTGGCCGATGAAACCGCCAATCCCCGCTACGTGGCCGCGGATCTTCTGTCACAGGCAGAACACGATGAACTGGCCTGCGCCATTTTGATCACCACCAGCCAGACTCTGGCAGAAAAAGTCAGCAAAGAAGTGGATCAGTTCGTCCAGACCCTTTCCCGGCGGGAAATTATCGAAAAATCCCTGGATCAGTTTGGAAGGATCCTGGTAGCGGACTGCGTGGAACAGGCCGTGGAGGCAGCCAATGAAATCGCCTCAGAGCATCTGGAAATCGTAATGAAAGATCCCTTTGAAATCATGACGAAAATCCGCAATGCAGGAGCCATTTTCATCGGAGAGTACAGCAGCGAACCGCTGGGCGATTATTTCGCCGGCCCCAACCATATCCTGCCCACCAATGGAACGGCTAAATTTTTCTCCCCTCTGTCGGTGGATGATTTTGTAAAAAAATCCAGTGTGATCTATTATTCCCGGGAAGCCCTGGAGGAAATCCATCAGGATATCATCCATTTTGCACAGGCGGAAGGACTGACCGCCCATGCCAATTCCATCCAGGTGCGTTTTGAAGAAGATAAGTAAGGGGAGAGTATTATGAGAACAGCCAGAATTACACGAAATACAAAGGAAACGCAGATCGCCATGGAGTTCAATCTGGACGGCAGCGGAAAAGCAAAGATTGATACCGGCATCGGTTTCTTCGACCATATGCTGGACGGATTCACCCGTCACGGCCTGTTTGATCTGAACTTAGACGTCGCCGGCGATCTTAAGGTGGACTGCCACCATACGGTGGAAGACACGGGAATCGTACTGGGACGGGCCATTGCCGAAGCTGTGGGAGATAAAAAGGGCATCCGGCGCTATGGAAGCCGGATTTTGCCCATGGATGAAGCGCTGGTACTGTGTGCCGTCGATCTGGGCGGACGTCCCTGGCTTTCCCTGGATTATGAATTCTCCCAGGAGCGGGTGGGAGACCTGGATACGGAAATGATCCATGAGTTTTTCTATGCTGTTTCCTACAGCGCCGCCATGAACCTGCACCTTAAAGTGCTGGACGGCTCCAATACCCATCATATCATCGAGGCAATGTTTAAAGCGTTTTCCAAGGCACTGGATGAAGCGGTATCCTATGATCCGCGCATCACCGATGTCCTGTCCACAAAAGGAACACTGTAAGGGAGGAATGACAGATGAAGAAAAAAAGTATCGTTCCCTGTATTTATCTTTTTTCCGGTCAGGCCGTGGCCGGCTTTAAAGAACGCAACGTATTCGAATGCAAAGATGTACAGGAACTGGCCGGTTTTTACAGCGATAACGGAGCAGATGAGCTTCTCGTATTTGATTTATCCGGTGATGATCCGTCTCATGAGGAGGCCATCGCCAATATCAAACAGATCTGTTCCGTGTCTGAAGTACCGGTGACAGCGGCCGGAAATATCAAACGGATGGAAGACGTAAAAAAACTGATTTACGCCGGATGCGCCAGAGCCGTGCTTAATTTCAGCAAAGAATCCAACATACAGCTGCTGGAAGAAGTCTCCAAAAAGTTCGGCAAAGAAAAGATCGCCGTCTGCGTGGCAAAGAAAGAAGAATTTTCCGCTCATCAGCAGGACATCGAAACCTATGCCAGCCTGGTAATCTGTTTAAAAGAAATCCTTCAGGAAGAAGTGCGCAGGCTCTCTGACATTCCCATCCTGCTGCTCTGCGACCGCATGGACGAAGAGCAGGTGACCGCCGTGCTGGAAAGCGACGGTGCAGACGGCGTCACCGGGGCATGGGTCAGCGCCCTGGACACGCAGTTGATGCAGCTGAAAACCACGCTGAAGGAAAAGGGCATTGCCGTAAACACTCTGGAGAGCAGCATCCCCTGGTCGGAGTTTAAAAAGAACAGCGACGACATGGTTCCGGTGGTAGTACAGGATTACAAAACCGATGAAGTACTGATGGTGGCATATATGAACGAAGAAGCCTTTAACACCACCCTGGAAACCGGCAAGATGACCTACTACAGCCGCAGCCGCAATGAGCTGTGGACCAAGGGTATGACCAGCGGACACGTACAGTATGTGAAATCCCTTTCCATCGACTGTGACAAAGACACCATCCTGGCAAAAGTATCCCAGGTGGGCGCAGCCTGTCACACAGGAAACCGTTCTTGTTTCTTTACGGAACTGGTCAGAAAAGAGTATAAAGATTCCAACCCTCTTCATGTATTCCAGAATGTTTATAACGTCATTCTGGACCGGAAGATCCATCCCAAAGACGGTTCCTACACCAATTATCTGTTTGACAAGGGAATCGACAAAATTTTGAAAAAAGTGGGAGAAGAGTGTACGGAAATCGTCATCGCCGCCAAAAATCCCGATCGGGAAGAAATTAAATACGAAATTTCCGATTTCCTGTATCATGTGATGGTGCTGATGGCGGAAAAGGGCGTCACCTGGGAAGACATCACCTCCGAACTGGAACACCGCTCCTGAATAGTAAAATAAATTTTACAAACTATTTACAATGCGCTATAATAAAAACAGATGAGAAACAGCAGAAAAGAGGGTGGGCGCTTGTATCAGAAGATGAAAAACGGTCTGTCAGAAACCAGGAAAAAGTTTCTGACGGGCCTTCCGGTTATCCTCTTTTATCTGTTTCTTTTTTATACGGTCGTTTTTCTTTTTGGCGTTCATTACGTCATGACCGTATCTATTATCACGGTTTATTTCAAGATCAATCATAAAAAACAGCACACGGTAAAAAGTCTGGCGGTCATCGCCATCACCTGCTTTGTGCTGATGTATCTTGCCTTTCTGGCCACGGTCAATATTCCTTTATGCATCATACTGAACCTGACGGTTCCTTTTATCCTCGTATTTTTGCAATCCTCCCAATTCAATCAGCTGGGATATTTTGCCGGAGCCATGTGCTTCGTATTCCTGCAGCTTCGGCCGCTGGAAGAAGGGGAAATCTTCGTTCAGACGGCGGTGATGGCCTACAGCCTTATCGTTTTGACGGCTGCCTATGAATTATATAACTTCCGCCGTAAAAAAGCGCAGGATTACCACGCCGTGAAAAAGGGACTGATGCTGCTGGCCGCAGCGGTTCAGGACGAACTAAACGACAGAAAAATCGATTCCCATCTAAAAGAACTGATGGATCTTTTGCAGACTTTGTACAAGGAAGCCTACCAAAGCGGCGGCATCACTTATATGGTGACCGGCGCCGGAAAAATAAAGTATCTGTCGGCTTTGCTCTTTCAGCGGGCGGTGTATTTTCTGGGAAATCCCGATCACCGTCGGGAAGAGCCGGATGATGAGACGGCAGCTTTTTTACAGGAGACGGCCGAATTTATGAAGCAGGCGGGAAACTGTGACCTGCGAAGTTCGTCCCATCGGATCATTCTGATGACGGAGGGCCGCAAGCTGCTGGCCGCATCCGAGAGAAGAGAAGAAGAGGTCTATATCTTTGCCCAGAACTTCTATCTGACCTTTCTTCTCCTGCTGGAAAACCTCAATCGCGTTCAGGAGCAGAAACCTCAGCGGGACTGGAAGAAAACCAATATGACGCTGACGCTGAATCAGCTGAAAGACCGTCTGAAACCGGACGCCTTTGAGATGCGGTTTGCCCTGCGGCTTAGTCTGGTGCTGACCATCGGCTTCCTCTACGACCGCCTGGCAAATGCAGAGCACGGCTACTGGCTGGTGCTGAACGCCTTCATCCTGCTTCGCCCCATGTATGAGGACAGCGCATACCGGATGAAAACCCGGCTGGCCGGTACCATCACCGGATGTATCATTCTGCATTTTCTCTTTTTCGTCTTCACCGGCACCACGGCCCATTTTATTCTGGCCGGACTGATGGTGGTGGGGATGTACACCGAGACTCCCGGCACCTGGATCCATGCGGTTTTCGTCACCTGTTTTGCTCTGACCATGACGACGCTTGCGCTTCCCCAGAGCCTGGCCATGGAACTGCGGCTTCTCTATGTGGCGGCGGCGGTTCTGCTGATTTTGCTGGTAAACCAATTCTGTTTTCCCACCAGCCTGCAAAGCCAGTTCCGTTACAATATCCAGATGCTGTTTCACATGCACCATCTCTATCTGAAGATGCTGATGGCCAATCTGAAAGAACCGGTGGCTTACGGCGACATCTGTGAAGCACAGATTCACGTTCACCTGGTACATGATCAGATCCGGGAGTATATTCCAAAGACGGGGACGAAAGAGGAGCAGACTTTTTACCGGACACTGATCGACCTGTCCTGGTATATGGTCTCAGAAGCGGAACAGATGCTGTTCGTGATGAACGCAAGACGAAAAGATCTGCACAACGCGGCACAGATGGAAAATTATCTGGTGTATACCGATTATATTCTCAATGAGATCCAGCAGATGATGCATATGAAGCCGGAACGGGCGCTGCGTCAGAAGGAACCGGTACTGGGCCGGTACAAGCGCACCATGGAAGATTTCCCCCGTCTCTCCCTTCTGATGGAGCGGTACGGACGGCGGATTTCCCGCCTGTACCAGGTCGTTCTAATGCACCGAAACAGCTAAATCATGCCCGTCACGATGCTGCTCCAGTCTGCGGATACGGGCAATCAGCGTGACGTCAAAGCACACCTTCACTTTTCCGAAATCCTTCTTTCCGGCGTAAGATATGGCTCGCACAATCCCTTCCCCGGGAACTACGATCACATTGGGAGCCACCTCCACGCAAATGCCCACAGCCAGGATCATACAGCCGATCAGAAGGCTGACGCCCCTTGCCGGGATCGTCTGGGGAGAAAACCATCCCAGACAGAACATCCCCAGATCCACAAAACAGCTGAACAGCAGATTGGCCGCTATCTGAAGGAACTGAACCGGTTTGAAATCCTTTCTTAAAACGGCAATCTCAATCAGAATAAAGATCATGTTAAGGATAAACGTAAAGCCGCCGAAACTGATCTTTTCAAAAAACATACTGAAAACGTAGGGAACACTGGAAATGGGAGAGGTGCCAAGGGCGCTTTTGGTGATAAAAGCAATGCCAAAAGAATTGATGGCCAGTCCCAGAAAGAAATAGAAATACCGCTGCAGTAATCTGTTCATGTCTCGTCCTCCTTATTCTCATAGGTATCCAGAATCTTATTCAGCAAACGGATCAATTCATCATATTCCGCCGCTGAAAGATCCTGGGCGGCAAAGGTATCCACTCTATGAAAGATCTCCTTTATCTGTGCCGCTTTACGGCGTCCCTGTTCCGTCAGATGGATTTTCACCGACCGCCGGTCCTCAGGCTGGGTCTTTTTGCAGATCAGTTCCTGCTGTTCCATTTTGTTTAACAGACCGGTGATCGTCGATTTATCCAGCCCGCAGCTTCTCCCGATTTCCTTTGGCGTGACGCCGTCCTGCTCCCAAAGACATTCCAGAATCTTGGGCTGTCCCGGCAGCAGACCGGTTCCCTGAATCCGCTGTACAATCATTCGATTGTTGTGATAGAAACACTTCATCAGCAGAAAATGCAAATTTTCCTTCATCGAAAAATCACTCCGTTCTTTTACCGATATTTTAGTTTGTCTCCAAACTATCTGCAAACATATCACCAACAGCGGATTCTGTCAAGCCTTTTTCAGCGATCATTTTTTTGATACAATATCCTCACTACAGCAAAGAAACGGAGATAGCTATATGATTAAAATCATTGCCGCCGATATGGACGGCACACTGTTAAATACAAAACATACCATGTCGGAACGTACTTACCGGACGATCCTGAAAGCACAGGATGCCGGTTACCGTTTTATGATTGCCACCGGACGGGATTATCCCGGCGCTCTTGGCGCCCTGGGCGGCTATCCTCTGACCTGTGATTTCATCACCGGAAGCGGAGCCCAAATCCGCAATGAAAAGGGAGAACTGCTTTTTACCATTACCATGGATCCCGACCGGTTTCATGAAATCAGCGACCGGGCAGAAAAGATGGGCGGAGCCGTCCGCTTCTGTGCCATCGGAACAGATTACGTGATCGCGGATCCCGATACGCTGGAAGCACGGCTGATCGCGGAGTCAAAAGTATTTCTGGGTACCGGAAATGAAGAAGAAATCCGCAAAATGGATCTGTTTCGTCAGATGAAGAAAAGAGTGCGCTGTGTGAACAGCATCGATGAAATTCTGCAAAAAGAAATACCCATCTATAAAATCTTCATCACCGCGCCGGACGGTGACGCTGCGGCAGAAATGCGCAAAGAATTTGGAAAAGATCCCTCCCTTGCCGCGGCATCTTCATTTTACAATAATGTGGAACTGACCGATGTGAGGGCACAAAAAGGATGCGCTGTGCGCAGTTATATCCAATCGCTTGGATTTACTGCCGACGAAGTCATGGTGCTGGGAGACAGTCTCAACGATCTGTCCATGTTCACGGAAGGATTCGGCGCCGCCGTCGCCATGGCAAATGCCGATCCGGAAATTCGAAAAGCGGCCGATTATATCACCCTTTCCAACGACAGCGACGGAGCATCATATGCTATGGAACTTTTGATGGACGGAAAACTTAATCAGCTTAAGAAAACTTTATGAAAGTGAGGAGCCGTCATGAATGAACTTTTTATTCGCAGCACTGGGAGGCGCTTACCTTAATCGAAAGCAAGTCTTACGCAGCCGGCGCGGCCTACGTAATCAAATAAAAAAGTCAGCACACTGCCTTACGTGTGCTGACCTCTCTATATACTTTCCATGAAAGAGGTGGAACATCATCCCTCTATTGCGATTTTATTTTTATTTTCCACTACTTCGTCTTGGGTAACAGCGTCGCCTACAAAGAAGCTGCGGCTCATAGCACCGGCATACCGCTCCTGACGAATATAGTTTCCTTTCTTGTCCTTTTTATCCTTATCCAGGCCTTTGGCTGCGGATATGGTCAGATACCCATCCTCCAATACATCGGAAATCTCATCCTTTTTAAAACCGGGGAGATCAATATCCAATTCATAGCTGGTTGCGATACAGAAGATATTCCAGTTCCCCTTTCAGCACCAACCCAAACTGAAATTCTGGATGCCAGTGACACTCCACCTTCCCACGGGAAAAATCATTCAATGCATTGCAGATGCGCGGAACGGGAAGATCTCCTTCCGGATAGCCAAAACGCTGTTGTAATACACTCTGTTCAAATATCCTCAAGAATTTTATTATTATAGTGCAGGATTAGTAAGAAAGTCAAGGAAAGGATGGTAATGAAAAAATGGATCTTTCTGGTGACGCCGGTCTGTGTAGTGATCGGAGTAGTATTTTCGGATATCACAATTCATGGCAACGTATTTGTACCTATAGTTTTTGCCATTATGACCTTTATCGGAGCTTTGAAATCCACCTTTCAAGATGATGTGGGTGACGATCTACCATGGAAACGGACCACTCTCCCTGTCGCTTGTGATCGTGAATACACTGCTTGCACCTTTTCTTATCCCTCTGACACTCCGGATACTGGTGGGAAGCCGTATCCGTGTGGATACCGCCGGCATGATGGAGGAACTAATCCTTATGATTGCTCTTCCTGCGATACTGGCGATGGCGTTTAATCAGGTAAGCAAAGGAAAAGTAAAAGAGGAGCTTCTTGCTGCAGTTGGATATCTCCTGGGGTGGCTGGGAGGATCGCTCCTGCATGGAAATGAAAAAACGAAGATTTCTATGATTTATGGAGTGGGAATGCGCAATATCAGCGCAGGGGCAGTGATCGCCTCTGCATATTTTCCGGCGGAAGTGGTATTTCCAGTTATAACCGCAACGCTGTTCCAACAGATCCTCGCTGCTGTTTACGGAGTTTTGATAAAAAGATATCTTCACTTCCCGAACAGCCCCTTTAACAAAATCACAGGATAAAGATAATTTGTTATACAATGTTCATAGTCCTTTCAAAATTCGGTTGATTAAAGAAAAAAGATAACATATAATACAATCAGCTGATACTGACCGGCGGGAAAAGCACACCGGAAAGGAGTGATACGGTGGCAAAATTTTTTAACGTGACAGGGCCATGCATCCCCACAAAGCATTATATGGCTGACATATCGAAACAAATCGCCCAGATCCGTAAAATGGTGGATGCGGGAGAGTATTTTGCCATAAGCCGGGCGCGTCAGTTCGGAAAAACGACTACACTGACAGCGTTGGAGAAAGCCGCTGAAAGAAGATTATCTGGTGATATGGCTTGATTTTCAGGCCTTGGGAAGCGCCTCTTATGAGAATGAAAACATATTCTCTCTTTCGTTCCTGGAACTCTTTTTCAGAGAGTTAAAGCGCGTGCATGCGGATAAACGCCAGGAGATGAAAGACTGCATGGCGGAAATACAAAAAGTGAGAAGAGAACATCCCCGGAAGTTTGACCTTATGGAGCTGTTTGGACAACTTTTGGAGATCTGCCGCACCAGCGAGAAACCGGTTGTCCTGATGATCGATGAAGTGGACAGTGCGTCGAATAACCAGGTATTCCTTGATTTTTTGGCTCAGCTGCGTAATTATTTTCTGGAAAGAGATACAAAAGGTGTGGTCACCTTCCAGTCTGTCATCCTTACGGGTGTTTACGATATAAAAAACCTGAAACGAAAAATTCGCCCGGATGAGAGCTATAAAACCAACAGCCCCTGGAACATCGCGGCAGATTTTACTTTGGATATGAGCTTATCCAGAGACGGAATTGCGGGAATGCTTGCGGAATATGAAAAAGACTATCATACCGGGATGGACATTTAGATATGAAAAAAGTCCTGGAGAGGTTTGTCGCACATTTTCATGAATTATATGGGAATCAACCAGAAACATTCCTGGAGGAAGAGGGCAGACGATACTTTCTTCTTTACCTCAGACCGATCATCAACGGCACCGGAAATTATTATGTGGAGGCCCGCACCAGGAGCCTTGGAAGGACGGATATTATTGTGGATTACCGCGGACAGCAGTTTGTGATTTAGACAAAGATCTGGAGGGGTAACGAGTATCATATGCGGGGAGAGCGGCAGCTTGCCGAATACCTGAAAGACTATGGACTACAGACCGGTTATCTGCTCAGCTTCAATTTCAACCAGAAAAAGGAAATCGGTGTCCGTGAAATTGAGGTGGAAGGGAAGCGGATTATTGAAGCGGTGGTTTGATGAGACCATAGCGGTTGATTAACAAAAAAAGATAACATATAATAACGATTGAGAAAAGAGAGGCTTTTATGAGAAAACTTGCATTAAGCGATGAGATACTTCTCAGTATCGAAAACCCAGCCCGTTATATCGGCGGGGAAGTAAACTCGGTGATGAAGGATCCAAAAAAGGTAGACATCCGCTTTGCCATGTGTTTCCCCGACGTTTATGAGATCGGTATGTCTCATCTTGGCATACAGATTTTGTATGATATGTTTAACCAGCGGGATGATATCTGGTGCGAGAGGGTATATTCCCCCTGGCCGGATCTGGATCAGCTCCTGCGCCGGCGAAACATCCCGCTTTTTGCCCTGGAATCCCAGGATGAAATCCGAAAATTTGATTTTCTTGGCATAACCATCCAGTATGAAATGTGTTATACCAATATCCTGCAAATCCTGGATCTGTCGAAGATTCCCCTGCGCTCAGAAGACCGAACCTGGGAGGATCCCCTGGTAATCGGCGGCGGTCCCTGTGTCTCCAACCCGGAACCCCTGGCTCCCTTCTTTGATCTGTTTTATATCGGGGAAGGGGAGACGGTCTACTATGAACTGATGGATCTTTATAAAGAATGCAAAAGCGCCGGATGCAGCCGGAGGGAATTTCTGGAAAAAGCTGCCCGCATTCCCGGCATCTACGTACCGCAGCTTTATCAGCCAACCTATCATGAAGACGGTACGCTGGAATCTTTTGATCCCCTCATGGAGGGCATTCCAAAGAAAATCGCGCGGCAGGTGGTAATGGATCTTTCCCACACCTGGTATCCCCGCAAACCGGTAGTACCTTTTATCCGGGCCACCCAGGACCGGGCGGTGCTGGAAATTCAAAGGGGATGTATCCGCGGCTGCCGTTTCTGCCAGGCCGGGATGATTTACCGTCCGGTAAGGGAACGGGATGTGGATTACTTAAAAGAACTGGCAAAAGATCTGATTCAGAACACGGGACACGAGGAAATTTCTTTAAGTTCCTTAAGTTCCAGCGATTATTCCCACCTTCCGGAACTGCTGGATTTTCTGATAGAAGAGTGCAAAAAAAACGGCGTCAACATCTCCCTGCCTTCTCTTCGCATCGACGCTTTTTCTCTGGATGTGATGAGCAAGGTACAGGACGTGAAAAAAAGTTCTCTGACCTTCGCTCCGGAGGCCGGAACCCAGAGACTGAGAAATGTGATAAACAAAGGTCTGACCGAGGAGGATATACTGGAAGGAGCCGCTCAGGCTTTTGCCGGGGGCTGGAGCAAAGTGAAACTGTATTTCATGCTGGGACTGCCCACGGAGACGGAAGAAGACCAAAGAGCCATCGCCCGTCTGGCGGAGCAGGCAGCCCGCAAATACTACGAGATACCAAAGGATCAGAGAAAAGGGAAATGCCAGATCACCGTCAGCACCTCTTTCTTCGTCCCGAAACCTTTTACACCTTTCCAGTGGGCGTCCATGTGCCCGGAAGAGGAGTATCTGTCCCGGGCAGCAGTGGTGCGCGATGAGATCAAAGAACAGCTGAACAAAAAGAGTATCCGCTACAGCTGGCATGAAGCCGATGTGACGATACTGGAGGGCGTCCTGGCCCGGGGAGACAGGAAAGTGGCCGACGTCCTTTTAGCCGCCTATGAAAAAGGCGCCCTCTTTGACGCCTGGAGCGAGTATTTCAACTATGAATACTGGAAAGAAGCTTTTGCACAGACCGGGATCGATCCTGATTTCTATACTCTTCGCAAACGGGAAAAAGAGGAACTCTTCCCCTGGGATTTCATCGATGTACAGGTTGCAAAATCCTTTCTCTGGAAGGAGTGGGAACGTTCCATGGCCGGCGAAGTGACACCCAACTGCCGCGTACAGTGTTCTGGCTGCGGCGCATCGTCTCTGGGAGGAGGTGTCTGCATTGAAAGTAAGAGTTAAATTTGAAAAGACCGGCCCCATGAAATATATCGGGCATCTGGACATGATGCGGTTTTTCCAGAAAGCCATCCGCAGAGCCGGTATTGACGTGGCTTATTCGGAAGGCTTCAGCCCTCATATGATCATGTCCTTTGCCTACCCCCTTGGCGTGGGAATGACCAGCAGCGGCGAGTACTTTGATCTGGAAATCAACACACCTTTGTCCACGGCCGAAATGGGCCGCCGTTTCAACAGTGTGATGGTGGAAGGAGTCCGTGTCTTAAGCGTCAGGGAAATACCCGATGATAAGAAAAACAAAGGCATGTCCTTGGTGGCAGCCGCCGATTACTATGTGGATTTTGCTCCCGGCATGGAGCCGGCACAGGACTGGAAAGCCGCCGTTTCTGCCTTTATGGCACAGCCGTCAGTGATGATGCTGAAAAAAACGAAACGCAGTATGGAAGAAACGGATATCCGCCCCATGATTTACCGGTTTGAGGTGGAAAATCAGCGATTGTTTCTGCAGCTTGCCAGCGGCAGCGCCAGAAACCTGAAGCCTGATCTGGTGATGGAAGCTTTTTACCGCTATATGGGAGAAGAGATCCGCCCCTTGGCCTGGAAGATTCACAGGCAGGAGATTTACGCCGATGTGGGAACAGAAGAGAACCGGAAACTGGTAACACTGGAAAGTCTGGGGAAAATCATTGAATAAGAAAATTGTCATAACACAGATGACGCTGTATCAAAGCGACTGCCTGATCATGGCAGTACTGGAAGAGGAGAGGATCATGGAGCTGCAGCTGCATCCCGTCTCTTCTCCTTCCCTTCTGGGAAATATTTATATCGGTATGGTCGACAGGGTGCTGCCTGAAATCGGCGGCGCCTTTATCAATATCGCTCCTCACCTCTCCTGTTACTATCCGTTGGCAGAGAGGAAGGGAAAGCCGGGACTTCGGCCCGGCGATGAACTGGTGGTGCAGGTGTGTCAGGAGGCGCTGAAAACGAAAGCGCCAAAGGTGACCACCAACCTGAACCTTTCCGGAAAATATATGGTGGTTACCACGGAAAAGCCCGGACTTGGCATATCCGCCAAACTGGAACCGGAGGATAGAAAAAAACTGAAAAACTGGGTATCTCCCCTGATGAGAGAAGACTGCGGCGTTATCATCCGTACCAATGCGGCATTTGCCGAAAAAAAAGAAATTCTTGAGGAACTGGATTTTCTGTATCAGCGGATGGAATCCATCGCAAAGAAAGGGAAAAACCGCACCTGTTATTCCCTGCTGGAGCAGGCGCCTCCTTTTTACCTGCGCGCTTTGCAGGATGCCAGGGAAGATTCCCTCCAAAATGTGGTGACCGATCTTCCGGATATCTTTAATACGCTCAGGGAATACTGTCAGGAATACCGGCCGCAGGCTTTTGAAAAAATCCATTTCTATCAAGACAGCTTACTGCCCCTTGGCAAACTGTACTCCCTGGAACACGCTCTTACGGAAGCCACACGGGAAAAGGTATGGCTCAAAAGCGGCGGTTTTCTGGTGATACAGCAGACGGAAGCCTTCGTGGCAGTGGATGTCAACAGCGGAAAGTTCACCACCCGCAAGAAAGCTTCAGAAGCCGCCCGGAAAATCAATCTGGAGGCTGCCCGCGAGATTGCACGGCAATTGCGTCTGCGGAATTTATATGGTATTATACTCATTGACTTTATCAACATGGATCATCCGGATCACCGCGATGAACTGCTGTATGTACTGGCATCCTTTCTGCGAAAAGACCCTGTACGTGCCACGGTCGTCGATATGACCCGGCTTCAGATAACCGAAGTCACTCGTAAAAAAATGCGAAAGTCACTCTCAGAACAGATAAGAGAATTGAAACATGGCAAGGAGGTCTGTGAGAATGAGTAATATTGCAGTAGTAACGGACAGCAACAGCGGAATTTCACAGCAGGAAGCAAAGGAGCTGGGTATTCAGGTGCTGCCCATGCCTTTTTTCGTCAACAACGTACTACATTTTGAAGATATCGATTTAACCCAGGATGAGTTCTACCGCCGTCTGGAGGAAGGGGCGGACGTATCCACCTCCCAGCCTTCCCCTGCCGATGTGATCGAACTGTGGGAAAAGCTTCTGAAAAACTACGATGAAGTGGTGCATATCCCCATGTCCAGCGGCCTGAGTAATTCCTGCGAGACAGCCATGATGCTGGCCAGAGAATTCAACGGGCGCGTGCGTGTGGTAAACAACCAGCGCATCTCCGTCACCCAGCGCCAATCGGTAATGGACGCCCTGGAACTGATCCAGGCAGGAAAAACCGGAAAAGAAATTCAGGAAATTCTGGAGCGGGAAAAGCTGGAATCCAGCATCTATATCATGGTGGACACGCTGAAATATCTGAAAAAGGGCGGAAGAATCACCCCGGCCGCCGCCATGATCGGCACCGTACTGAACGTCAAGCCGGTGCTGCAGATCCAGGGCGGCCGCCTGGACGCTTACGCTAAAGTACGCGGACCTAAACAGGCCAGAAGGACCATGCTGGAAGCCATGGAAAAGGATTTGCAAACCCGCTTTAACGATGCCGCAAAACGCAAAGAGATCCATCTGTTTGTGGCTCACACGGCGGGAGAAGCCAATGCTAGGATGTTTGCCCAGGAAATTGCCGATACGTTTCCCGATTTTGGTAAGATCGTCGTCAACGCGCTTTCCTTAAGCGTAGCCTGTCATATCGGTCCCGGCGCGCTGGCCATCGCCTGTTCCAAAAAAATTCCCTGCTAAGAAAAATGTAATTCTTTGCCGGAAAAACTTGACGGATACAGGTTGACATGGTATTATCATTGAGTATGCCGCACAGAGAGGTTGAAGCGTCCCGGAAGAAGGGCCACCATATCTGGCGAGTAATGATAATAGGAGGTGCCATATGTACGCAATTATTGCAACAGGTGGTAAACAGTACAAAGTAGCCGAAGGCGATATCATTAAAGTTGAAAAACTTGGAGCAGAAGCTGGAGAGACTGTTACATTTGATAATGTGCTTGCAGTAAGCAACGACGGACTGAAGGTTGGCGCAGATGTTGCCAACGCCAGTGTAACTGCTTCCGTTATGGAACATGGAAAAGCAAAAAAAGTTGTCATCTACAAGTTTAAAAGAAAAACTGGGTATCACAACAAGAACGGTCACAGACAGCAGTTCACAAAAGTAAAAATCGAAAAGATCAATGGTTAATATCACAGTTTTCAAAAAACATGGTGATTATGCAGGTTTTGAATCCAGCGGTCATGCCGGATATGGGGAAGAAGGCAATGATATTGTCTGTGCCGCCGTATCCGCACTGCTGATCAATACTGTCAATTCCATCGAAACTTTTACGGAAGATGATTTTTCCGGAGAAGAAGGCGATGGATATCTTTCTCTTCATTTTACCGGCAAGATCAGTGAAAAGTCAGAGCTTCTGATGGATTCCCTGATGCTGGGTCTGAAAATGATTGAGGAAAATTACGGACACAGATTTTTAGAGATAACAACCAAGGAGGTGTAAGAACATGTTAAATATGAACCTTCAGTTATTTGCACATAAAAAAGGTGTTGGTTCTACCAAGAACGGCAGAGATTCCGAGTCAAAGCGTCTGGGCGCTAAAAGAGCGGACGGACAGTTTGTAAAAGCTGGAAACATCCTTTACAGACAGCGTGGAACCAAGATTCATCCGGGTGTGAATGTTGGACGCGGCAAAGATGACACGCTGTTTGCACTGGCAGACGGTATTGTCAGATTCCAGAGAAAAGGAAGAGATAAGAAACAGGTTTCTATCGTTCCGGTATCAGAGTAGATTGGAAGGCTTCAAATCACATCGGTTTGAAGCCTTTTATCATCATAATAAGAGAGAGCAGAGGTAAGTTATGTTTGCGGACAGAGCTAAAATTATCATTCGTTCCGGAAAAGGCGGCGACGGCCATGTCAGTTTCCGCCGGGAACTCTACGTGCCCAACGGCGGCCCCGACGGCGGGGACGGCGGAAAGGGCGGCGATGTGATTTTCCAGGTGGATGAAGGACTGAATACACTGACCGATTACCGGCACAGGCGGAAATTTTCTGCGGAAAACGGAGAAGACGGCAAAAAACGCAGATGCCACGGAAAGAACGGCGCCGATCTGGTGCTGAAGGTTCCGGAAGGGACGGTGATCATGGATGCCCAGAGCCGGAAAGTAATCGCTGATATGTCCGGGGAGAACCGGCGTCAGGTGATCTTAAGAGGCGGAAGAGGGGGCAACGGCAATATGCACTATGCCACCGCCACCATGCAGGTTCCCAAATATGCCCAGCCCGGACAGCCGGCTCAGGAACTGGAAGTTCTCCTGGAACTGAAAGTGATCGCCGACGTGGGACTGGTCGGCTTCCCCAACGTGGGAAAATCCACCCTGCTTTCCCGGGTGACCAACGCGGATCCCAAAATCGCCAATTACCATTTTACCACCATCCATCCCAATCTGGGTGTGGTGGATCTGGAAGGCTGCCGCGGATTTGTCATTGCCGACATTCCCGGACTGATCGAAGGCGCCTCCCAGGGCGTAGGTCTGGGTCATGAATTTCTGCGTCATATCGAACGGACCAAAGTCATGATCCATGTCCTGGACGCCGCCTCCACGGAAGGCCGGGATCCCATCGAGGACTTTTATAAAATCAACGAAGAGCTAAAAGCATACAATCCCAAAATCGCATCCCGTCCCCAGGTAATCGCTGCCAACAAGACGGATGCTATCTGCACGGAAGATAATCCGCTGCATCGGCTGAAGGATGAGTTTGAACCGCAGGGGATCCCCGTATTTCCCATCAGCGCCGTCAGCGGCAAAGGCGTGAAGGAGCTTTTCTATCATGTGCAGAAGATGCTGGACTCCATGGAGGATAAGCCCACCACCTTCCAACAGGAATTTTTCCCGGAAGATGTGTTGATCCGTGAAAATCTTCCTTACACAGTAGAGCGCTCCGAAGAGGACGAGCATATCTTTATCGTGGAAGGTCCCAGAATCGAAAAAATGCTGGGCTATACCAACCTGGATTCCGAAAAAGGCTTTGCCTTCTTCCAGAAATTTTTAAAAGATACCGGTATCCTGGACGATCTGGAAAAGGCCGGCATCGAAGAGGGCGATACCGTAAGGATGTATGGACTGGAGTTTGATTATTATCATTAAAGCAGGGGAGATTCTTATGACAAGTAAACAAAGAGCCTATTTAAAAAGCCTGGCCATGACGCAGGAACCCATTTTACAGATCGGTAAATCCAGTCTGACGCCGGAATTTACCGCTTCCGTGGACGAAGCGCTGGAAGCCCGGGAACTGATCAAAATCAGCGTTCTGAAAAACTGTATGGACGATCCGCGCGCTCTGGCCGACGTGCTGGCGGACCGGACGAAATCCCAGGTGGTTCAGGTGATCGGAAAGAAAATCGTTCTTTACCGGGAAGGAAAGGGAAACCGGAAAAAAATCGAATTGCCGCAGGTGAAAAAAGGGTGAGTGAAAAAAACAGAGCAAGAATCGGGATTATGGGAGGGACCTTCGATCCGATCCATATCGGACACCTGATCCTCGGTGAAACGGCCTATGAACAGTTTCATCTGGACAAGGTGCTTTTCATGCCTGCAGGAAATCCTCCCCATAAAAAAAACCGCCGCGGTCGTGCAACCGATGAAGAAAGGGTGGAAATGGTGCGTCGTGCCATCAGCGGAAACGAACATTTTGAGCTTTCCCTGATCGAAATGAACGAAGACGGGTACACCTACACCTATCGCACTTTGGAACGGATGCAGCAGGAGAGAAAAGACGCGGATTACTACTTTATCATCGGGGCAGATTCTTTATATAATTTTGAAACCTGGATGGAGCCTGCACGCATCTGCCAGGCTGCCAGGATTGTGGTCGCGACACGCGATCACACAGAAGAGGAAAGTCTGGACCGTGAAATGCATCGTTTATCTGTCAAATACAACGGCACATTCCTGAAGCTGGACAGCCTGAATATCGATATTTCATCCCAGATGCTGCGCGCATGGATCAATGAAAACAGAACAATCCGTTATTACGTCCCGGACGGGGTGGCAAACTACATTCGCAAAAATCATATTTACCAGTAAATCAGCAGAAGCTTTCAGATAAGAGGGGTTATATGGCAAATTCCCATTACGATTTAAGAAAAATGGAAAAGAAACTGAAAAAATATCTGGATCATCATCGTATGGTGCACACCAGAGGCGTCATGTATACGGCAGCCTGTCTCGGCATGGCTCACGACTGTGACCTGGAGCAGTGTCAGACGGCCGGCCTGCTCCATGACTGTGCAAAGTGCATCCCGGATTCCAAAAAGTTACGGCTGTGCGCAAAAAATCATATTGATATGACCGATTATGAAATGCGTCACCCCTTTATCCTTCATGCAAAACTGGGCGCCTGGGTTGCCAGACGAAAATACGATGTACAGGATCCCGAAATCTTAAATGCCATCACCTGCCATACCACCGGAAAAAAAGCCATGACAGATCTGGAAAAGATCATTTACATCGCTGATTATATCGAACCGGGCCGGACGAAAGCCCCGCGCCTGGATCTGGTGAGGAAAACAGCTTTTGAGGATCTCGATGAAGCCATGTATATGATCCTGTCGGATACCCTGCAGTATCTGCGAAGGGGAAACAGGGAAATCGACCTGATGACAGAAAGTGCTTTTGCCTATTACTGTAACCTTCACAATCAAAAATAAAGAGGAGAATCATATGAACAGAGGAAAAGAAATGGCCCGGCTGGCGTGCAAAGCGCTGGAAGACAAAAAGGCGGTGGATATCAAGGTAATCGATATCGAAAAGGTTTCCATTCTCGCCGACTACTTTATCATAGCCAGCGGAACCAACCGCAATCAGGTTCAGGCCATGGCTGACAATGCCGAAGAAATTTTGGGACGCGCCGGATATGAACCCCGTCAGATCGAAGGGTATCAGAACGCCAACTGGATCCTGATGGACTACGGCGATCTTGTGATCCATATCTTCGACGAGGAAAACCGTCTGTTCTACGATCTGGAACGGATCTGGAGAGACGGACAGTCTTTGAGTATCACGGACCTGGATAAAGCTGAATGAATTCGGGCAAAAACAAACCGTCGAAAACAAAGGATTTTTCTTTGCTTTCGACGGTTTTCTCTAATATCGTTTATAAATATCGCCGCGGCTGCCTGCATCAATTATAATTACAATCAGCTCAGCATGATTTACCGTATAAAGAATCCGATAGTCGCCAACACGCAGCCGATAGATCCTATCATATCCTTGTAATTGTTTAATATCATCGCCCTCCGGCAATTTCTCTATTGCTGAAACGATACGCACTTTTTCATTACGCGGGAGTCTGTCAATAAATTTTTTCGCCCTCCTTTTTAACACAATGGAAAACATATTTACAGCCCCCATTCTTTTTTACAGTTCGCCAATGTATAAGTTTCTTCTTTATCTTTGTTTGGATCATTCAGATATTCCTGATAAATTCTTTCGCAAATGAAATCGTCCTCTATCTCATCAGATAACTCGAACCCCTGTAAAAACAGCAGTATTTTTGCCACCTTATAATCAGGTAACTTATCTATAATTTGTTTTGCTTTATCCTTGTTGCTCATCCTATCACCGCCTTTCTATTTACAATATATCATAACCCTCCAAAGATTGCAAAGAAAAGGACCTGTAATGTGCACTGACCTTACAAGCCTTTTTTTGCAATCTAACATTTTTCCCACAGAATCAATTCATAAAACGCATAACGCCAATCACTTTTCCCAGAATTTTGAGTTCATCCCCCACGATAATGGGCTCCATGGTATCATTTTCCGGCTGCAGCCGGAAATGGCCGTCTTCTTTATAAAACGTCTTGACCGTAGCGGAATCATCCAGCAGTGCAACCACCATATTGCCGTTTTCCGCCGTATTCTGACTCTGCACCAGGACATAGTCGCCATCCAGAATACCGGCATTGATCATACTTTCCCCGTGTACTTCCAGGATGAAGGCATCGGAGCGGGGCATCCGTTCTGCTGGAATGGGAAAATAGGATTCGATATTTTCCTCCGCAAGAATCGGCTCGCCGGCAGCTACCCGTCCAACGATGGGAACGCTGACCATCTCGCTGCGCGCCGCATTAAAATTATCATTCAAAATTTCAATCGCCCGCGGCTTTGTGGAATCTCGTCTGATATATCCGTTTCTTTCCAGGGATGCAAGATGGGCGTGAACGGATGATGTGGATTTCAGCTGAACTGCTTCGCAGATTTCCCTGACGGCAGGAGGATATCCTTTCGTCAGAATTTCGTTTTTTATATAATCCAGGATTTCCTGCTGTTTCCTGCTGATTTTCCCGTAGGTCATCATCATACCTCCAACATGAGTTTTTCAGGCTGAGCAACATTCCGCCGCCGACATTTTTATTTGATTTTATCACAGTTTGGCAGATAATGCAAACATATATTCGAAATATCTGTTCGATGCAGATTCAGGATTTGCCATCTTTTTTATACAGCTTCCGATATCGCAGAGGAGGCAGCCCCACTCTATGCACAAAGGCCTTTGTGAAATAGCTGGGACTTTTGTACCCGATTCGCCGGGATATTTCCGCTGTGGAAAGATCCGTCGTCATCAGAAGCGTCTGCGCTTCTCCGATTTTCCTCTCGATGAAATAACTGGTAAGGGAATAGCCGAAGGTTCTTTTGAAAACACGGGCCAGATAAGATTCGCTGATGCCAAAATATCCAGCCACCAGCGAAACGCTAAGAGCCGTAACCGGCTGGGAATCCACATACCGGTGGATCTGATACCCGAGGCTGTTCTCCGGCCTGCCCCATACAGCGGACTTTTCATTTCCCTGACGGATCACATCGAGGGTGAGATAGAAAAGGGATTCAAAAAGTGACTGACAAACCAAATGAGAATATCGGTTTCCGCGGAGCGCCTCATCAAAAATCATCTGCATAAGCTGGCGGAACATATAGCTTTTTTCATCCAGATGAAAGACCGGACTGACACCGTTTTCTATCATACAGTCCGGCTTTTGTCCGGGGAGCAGAATTCCCTCCGCAGCACAGCACAGTATCGGCAGCATATTATGATTCACAAATTCACAGTGGACGGTATCGCTGTTGTAAATCACCAGATCACCGGCTCTCACCGGGTACCGTACATTGTCAATTTCATACTCTCCCTGACCGCTTATCACATACACAAATTCCACCAGACCGGAATGGGTATGCGCGCTGCGCGGATACATCAGTTCCGTACCGTCCAGCTTACAGACATACAGAAGACGTGGACTGCCTGTTTCCGTTTTTTTTCGTCCGCTGTCCCGGGCAATATGAATCTGCATAAGAACACCTCCTGTTCCGGTAAACCGATACCCATATCCAACTTGCTTCCAGTTTACCGGAAAATTTTTTTCTGTCAAGAACACTGCCTGTTTGAAAAATTTTTTCTGTTCAGAAAAAGACAAAATATCCTTTTCCCCACATCTCCCTGCCGCGTCTGTTCCGTCATAAAAACAGAAAAAAATACAAGTGCAACAAAAATAGCAGAATATTGTTGTAAAACATCACATATGGACGAAGAAAAGTTTACAGTGATATGCTGTAAGCGTTTCAAAAAGTCAGAATATAGCAAGGACAGGAGGGAAACGTTATGGAATTACAAATTGGAGTTGTTGGTCTCGGTGCCATCGGACGGGATCATGTGAAACGGCTGACAGAACGGATCACCGGATGCAAGGTGGCGGCAGTTTCCGAAATGAACGAAGAACTCGGGCGGAAAGTGGCACAGCAGTATAACGCAAAGTTTTACGCAGACGGAGAAGAACTGATCAACAGTCCCGAGGTGCAGGCCGTCATGGTAACTACCTGGGATCCGGCACACGCTCAGTACGTACTGGCCGCCATCCGGGCCGGAAAATACGTATTCTGTGAAAAGCCCCTGGCCACAGAAGTATCAGAATGTGAAACCATTCTGGCAGAAGAGCAAAAATTCGGTAAACGGATCGTGCAGGTGGGCTTCATGCGCCGGTATGATCCCGGATATGTGGAGATGAAACAGGCCATTGAAGACGGAAAAATCGGCCTTCCTCTGATCGTACACGCCTGCCACCGCAACATGAATCACGCTGCGACCATGACCTCGGAAATGTCCATTAAAAACTCCGGCGTACACGAGATCGATATTTTCCGCTGGCTGCTGGATGACGAATACGTTTCCGGCCAGGTGGTGCTTCCCCGGCAAAGCCGTATCTCCGCAGGAGAAGGTCTGCAGGATCCCCAGATCATGATGCTGCGCACAAAAAAGGGGGTCTGCATCGATGTGGAGATCAGCCAGAGTTCCGGATACGGATACGATATTCAGTGCGAAGTGGTGGGTGATCTTGGAACCATCCGCCTTCCAGATCCGCCCACGGTCATCACCAAAACAGATTGCACCAGAACGACGGCCATCATGCCAGACTGGCAGAACCGCTTTATCGAAGCGTATAATATCGAAATGCAGGACTGGGTGGATCGTGTGCGAAAGGGAGAGAAGCTGACCGGCGCCTCTTCCTGGGACGGTTACGCCGCTTGTCTGACCGCCTATGTACTGGGGCAGTGCCGTGAAGAAGGGGGAACCGCCAGGGAAATCCGCTTCCCGGAAAAACCGGAATTTTATAAATAAACATTTGTTCGATAAATCTGTTGACAAAACATGTGTTCGGCTGTATAATAATCATCACAGAACAGATGTTCGCGAACGTCTGTTCCTCATTGCAGACATTCCAGCGCTTCGAGTGTCGGAAACACTAAGCGATTTCACTGGGATGTCTGTATCATAAAAAGATGAAACACAGATGTGGTGTTTTCTTTGTATGGGAGGTAACGATGATGAAAAGGAGAAGGAACACAAGAAACCGAAGACGATTACAGTTATTAACCATGTTTGTCTGCTTTCTGCTCTGCACCGGCTTTGCCGTTCAGAACAGCGCCCGGAAAATCGATGCAGAGAGCGATCTCAACAGAATAACCTACAAATATTACAAAAGTTATTATGTGGAAACGGGAGACAGTCTCTGGAGTATTGCAAAGGAGAACATTTCAGAGGAATATGCCAATATCGGCGAATATATTGCAGAAGTAAAAGATATCAATCATCTGAAAGGAAATACTCTGACTCAGGGAAGTCATATCTGTATTCCCTATTATTCCACCGAACATAAATAGCAGCAGAAGGGCCATATGTTTACATAATTCATTTATGTAAACATATGGCCCTTTTTGCTTTAAATACCGGAAACCACTTTGAGAATCAAAAAAAACAGAACGGGAACCACCAGAGCCGGCAGCATATTCAGCGTCTTGCAGTCCTTCAGATTCAGGATGGAAAGTCCCGACGCCGCAATCAGGAATCCGCCCACGATGGTGATTTCCGCCATCAGGGAATCTGTGAGAAAACTCTGCAGGTAAGTAGCTCCCAGATAGATCGCCCCCTGCCAGCAAAAAAGCACCGGCGCCGCCAGCGCCATGCCGATCCCGTAAGTGGAGGCGAGCACGGTGGATGTGACAAAATCCAAAGTTGCATTGGTAAACAGATACGTATGATCTCCGTAGAGAGCGCTCTGCATCGGCCCTAAGATGGAAAGGCTGCCGATGCAGTACAACAGGATCCCCGTAGAAAGTCCCTTGCCCAGCTCTGATTTCCCCAATCGTCCCATCAAGCCCTGAAATTTCCCGTCAATGTTCAGAATCGTTCCCAACAGGCTGCCCAGCGCCAGACTGACGATAAACAGAACTGGATACTGGCTGCCGGACATATTCGACACCACCGCATTGATGCCAAGCCCGGTGGCCGCCAGCCCCATGGCCGTATACAAGGCGTCCTGATATTTTTCGTTGATTCCCTTTTTTAAGGCGCTGCCCAACAGACTGCCTGCCAGAATCGTGCCGGTATTTACAATCGTTCCAATCATACTTTCCCTCCCGAATCGTTATCTTTTCAATTATACGCTTTTCCCATCACGGCGGTCAAGTAACGCTTTTCCGTCATCGATTTAAGACCGTCATTATACACATGACATATTTTTCTTTCTTCCTTTTTTATCGTTATTATGTCAAGAAAATGAACGGATATCCCCTGATTCTTGTAAACTTTTCCAAAACAAGTAAAAAAAATCCACTTTAGGAAAAAAATTTGAGTGTTCAAAAATAAATACAAATGATATTTTATTAATGGTGATCGCGATACCACCGAGAAATCGAATACATACGGGAGGTTAAGGTATGAAGAAAATTATAAGTATGTTATGTGCAGCAACTCTTTTCGCTTCTGTTCTGATGGGATGCGGAGGCGGAGGAAAGGAAGAGGCATCCTCTGATGCAGCAACAGCGGAAAATACTTCTGGAGAAGACGCATCAGCAGAAGAAGGCAAAAGCGCAGATGGGATTAAAGTAGGATTTGTCGTAAAATCTTTGGCCGACCAGTACTGGATTCTGGTAAAAGCAGGCGCTGAGGCAGCTGCCGAAGAAAACGGAGTAGATCTGACCTTCATCGCTCCAAATGCAGAAAGTGATGTGGCAAAACAGGTAGAAAACATTGAAACACTGATCGCAGCGGGCGTGGATGTGCTCTGTATCGCACCATCCAATGATGAAACCGTACTTCCGGCGCTGGAAAACGCTGTAAAAGCCGGTATCAAAGTCATCGCTGTGGATACCGATTCTTCTTTGGAAGACAAGGTGTGCTTCATCGGAACCGGTAATGAAGCCGCTGCCAAAGAAGGCGCTCTGTGGGCAGGCGAGCAGGTTGGCGAAGGCGCCAAAGCCATCGTACTGCGAGGCCGTCTCGGCGACGCTACCCATGACGCCAGAGAAGCAGGCGTGGTAGCCGGTCTGGAGGAAAAAGGTGTAGAGGTTCTGGAAGTACAGGCTGCTGACTCCACAGAGGAAAAAGGTATGAGCGTCAGCGAAAACCTGCTGCAGAAATATGACGATGTGGATCTGATCATCACCACAGCCGACTCCATGGCAACAGGAGCCTGCAACGCAGTGGAAGCCGCTGGAAAAGATACTCTGGTATACGGCTTTGACGGAACTCTTCCTGTAGCGGAAAAAGTAGAAGCCGGCGAAGTTCTGGGAACAACCGCTCAGCATCCTTATGAGATGGGTGTTCTGGGAATTGAAACCGCCATCAAGATCATGAACGGTGAAGAAGTAGACGCAGTCATCGATTCCGGTCAGGAAGTCGTAAACAGTGAAAACGCAGCAGATTTCATCGCAGATCTGGAAAGTAAAGTTGGAAGTGCTGAATAAAATTCAGAATTTCTGTAAAACAGAAAAGTAACTTTTCAATTACGTCCGGAGAGCATCCACTCTTCGGACGTAATCATTAATAGGAAAGGCGGTTTAAAATCATGGGCGAATTAATCATGGAGCTGAAAAATGTTACCAAGTACTTTCCTGGTGTAATCGCGTTAAATGATATGTCGTTCCAGGTGCGGACCGGTGAGGTGCACGGCCTGATCGGAGAAAACGGCGCCGGAAAATCCACGCTGATTAAAGTGTTTACGGGAGTAAACCAGCCGGAAAAAGGAAAGATTTTCATTGACGGAAAAGAAGTAAAACTGTCCAATCCCAATGTTTCCAAACATTACGGTATTGGCTGTATCTATCAGGAGTTAAATATCTGTCCGGACTTAAGCATCACGGACAATTTGTTTATCAATTATTATAAGAAAAAAGGCTTCCTTCTGGACTATACATATATGCACAAAAAAGCAAAAGAGATCATGCATTCTCTCGGTATCGACATCGATCCGCATACTCTTTGCGGAAAGCTGGGAATCGGCGTGCAGCAGATGGTGGAAATCGGAAAATCCATTCTGTCCGAAGCCCGTCTGATCATCATGGATGAGCCGACTTCCTCCCTTTCCAACAAGGAAGTGGATCAGCTGATGAAAACCATCAAAATTCTGAAGGAAAAGGGTATTGCCATCATCTTTGTTTCCCACAAACTGGAAGAAATCTTTGAAATCTGCGATACCATCACCGTTATGCGTGACGGCTCCCATATCAGCACCAAGCCGGTGGCGGAAGTGACCAATGACAGTCTGATCGCCGACATGGTGGGAAGAACGCTGGATAATCTGTTTCCAAAACAGGAGACCACCCGCGGCGAAGAATTCCTCCGCATCGAACATTTTAACTCTATAGGCGTACTGCGGGATGTCAGCTTCACCGCTTATGCCGGCGAGGTACTGGGCTTTTCCGGACTGGTCGGAGCGGGACGCACCGAGACTATGCGGGCCCTGTTCGGCGCTGACCCAAAGGACAGCGGAGATATCTATATCAAAGGGAAAAAAGTGGAGATCAAATCTCCCAAGGACGCCATCGCAAACGGTATCGCCTTCGTGACGGAAGACCGAAAGGGAGAAGGGCTGATCCTGGACGCTTCTGTCAAAAACAATCTTTTCCTGGCTACCATCGACAAGGACACACACCATGGATTCCTGGACCAGAAAAAATATGATTCCGTAGGAAAAGAAAACGTAGAGACATATAAAATCAAAACCCCCTCTTTGCAGACGCCGGCCGGAACCCTTTCCGGCGGTAATCAGCAAAAAGTCGTCATTGCAAAATGGGTAAACACCGATGCGGATATCTATATCTTCGACGAACCCACCAGGGGTATCGACGTAGGAGCCAAAATCGAGGTTTACAACGTGATCAACAAACTGTGCAGTGAGGGAAAATGCGTTATCATGGTTTCCTCGGAACTTCCGGAAATACTCGGCATGAGCGATCGTGTCATCGTCATGCGGGAAGGAAAAGTCATGGGGGAACTGGATCGTGATTCAGAATTCTTCAATCAGGAATCTATTATGAAAGCGGCATGGGGAGGTACATTGTCATGAAAGAAAAAGGTATCAAATCAATCATCGGAAAAATGGGCATATTGCTTGCCCTGATCGTAGTCTGCGTCTTCCTTGCAATCGTCACCAAGGGACAGTTCGTAACTTTTAACAATATTATCAATATTCTCCGCCAGACACCGATCGTGGCCTTGATGGCAGTCGGTATGCTCTGTGTCATCCTCCTGGGAGGCATCGACCTTTCCGCCGGATCCATGCTGGCATTTTCCAGCTGCTGCGCCGGCGTACTGATGCAGAATTTTGGCATCAACAATTCCTTTATCCTGATCGTTGCATGTCTGCTGGTGGGTATTCTCTGCGGCGCTTTCAACGGCATCCTGCTGACGAAGCTGCATCTTCCCCATCCCTTCATCGCAACGCTGGGTATGAAGAATGTTCTGCGTGGTCTTGCTCTTTTGATCACCGGAGCAACAGCCGTAGCCGGTTTCCCGGAAGGCGTAACCTTCACCGGAACCGCCACCGTCGGCGTCATTCCTTTCTCCTTTATCCTGGTCATCATCGTGTACATTATCATGCACATTTTCCTGACCAGAACGGGACTGGGCCGGAAAATCTTTTCCTTCGGCGGAAACAGTGAGGCAGCCAGACTGGCCGGTATCAATACAGACCGCGTTCAAATCTTCTGTTATGCCGCTTCCGGATTCTTCTGCGCCATGGCCGGTATCGTCTACATGGGACGTCTGAATTCTGCAGTTCCGCTGGCTTCTCTGGAAGGTGATACGGACGCCATCGCAGCCTGTATCATCGGCGGAGCTTCTTTCCTGGGTGGTAAAGGAAACGTATGGGGTACCCTGGTGGGCGCCATGATGATCGCCGTCATCCGTAACGGCTGTGACCTGATGGGTATTTCTTCTGACCTGCAGCAGATCGTACTGGGTGCTATCATTATCATCGCGGTATTTATCGATGTTGTCCGCGGTCAGATGGATGCCAAAGCGAAACGTCTGGCTGTTGCCCAGAATCAGGCCGAGTAACTTTTTCATCTTACTTTCTTTCATAAAAGGAACTGCATCTCTTGGCAGTTCCTTTTTCACATACGTGAAAAAAATCCAATTCATTGGACTTGCTAACCACATTAGGGTATAATCTTATCAATGCATAACAAAGGGGCCGATCATTATGTTAAAAGTATTAATTGCCGATGACGAAAAGGGTATCTGCAGGCTGCTGCAGTATCTGATTGACTGGACTGCCTATGGCATGGAAATCATCCGGGTGGTTCACACCGGTATGGATGCGCTTTCCTCTATCCGGGAACTGCATCCGGACATCGTAATCACAGACGTCTGTATGCCGGGATACAGCGGCATTGACATCATCCGTGAAAGTAAGGCAAAATATCCGGACATCCACTTTATCATGATCAGCGGATACCGGGAATTTGAATACGCCAGAGACGCACTGAAATACGGCGCGGATGATTACCTGCTCAAACCGATCAAAAAGGAAGAGCTGACCGCCGCCCTTTGCCGCATCATTAACGAGCGGATTGAAACACAGCAGAACAACAGCAGGAGAGAAGAACTGCTTTTGTACGTGCAGGACACTGCCCGAAGCTTCCGGGAAACCTTTGTCCTTTCCCTGCTGGAGGGAACCATCAGTCCAAAATGGCTGACTTCCTCTTATTGCCGCGAAAAGCTTCACTGGAATTTTTCCGGAGACTGCTTTTTGTGTATTGCGGTCAAGGTGGATGTTCCCAATGAAAGGATTTCTTATGAAGAGCGAATCGATTTCTTTTCCAAAAAGGGAATCCTGATCCTGGAGCAGCAGGCAGCAGAACACAAGATGACCTGCTGCTGCGGACTGAAAGGAGATATCCTTCTTGCCGTGCTGAATGCAGAAGAAAAAAACATATCGGAAACGAAGGAACTCCTGCATCGCTTCCTATTCCAGATCCGGGAACATATGAAACAGCAAAGCCTTCATCTTCATATCACCATCGGGAAAGGCGAGACGGTAAACGCCGCCGCACGCCTGATCTCCTCCATGCAGCACGCCATCTGCGCACTCTGGGAAAGGATCATGCGAAACAGCGACGGTGTTGCGGAATATCAGGATTCCATGGATTGCAGCAGGACAACTTTAAACTTTACGGATAAAAAGAGGCTTTTGAAAGCGCTGGAAATCGCTGATTTTCCAGAATCTATCCGCATTCTTAATGAAATAGAATCCACGGTCAAAAACGACCGTAATTTGTCAGGATACGGATGCTACAGCCTTTGCCGGGAGATTGCCTCCACCATTTTCCTTGGAATCGACCTGCAGTTTTCAAAGGACGCGCTGGCAGAAGAGAAAGAAAAACTGGCTTTTTCTCTGGAAAACAGCGCAGCCAAAGAAGAGTTGTTCGATAGTCTGAAACAGTATATCCAGTCCGCATCGGACAAGCTGGAACTACAAAAGGAGAGTGTCAGCCGCAAACCGATCCGGGAAGCCAGGAACTATATTGCGCTGCATTTTCGCAATCCAGAACTGGATCTTGAGGAAGTCAGCCGCGCCGTGGGTTTTAATCCATCCTATTTTTCCAGAACCTTTAAAGAGGAAACCGGAAAGAAATTCATCGAATATCTGACCGACCTTCGGATGCAGGAATCCCAAAAGCTTCTGTCTGAGACGGATCTTCCCATATCACGGATCGCTGAGATGGCCGGATACCGGGATGATAAATATTTTTCCCGCGCCTTTAAAAAATACAGTGGTCTGAAACCAAAAGAGTATCGCAAACTTTATTTCATGTAAATCAAGGAAAACAGGGAGGTGGGATCCGATGACAAAACGAAAAAAGCAGACTGGCCGCTGGAAAAAAGACTGTTTTTCTGTCTTGGCACGGCGGCCGGCCTGATGCTTCTGGAGGGGGTTCTGTTTTTATTCTGCATCATGCACGCGCCTGGCTGGGAAAAGGGCTTCCAAAGAACGATCCAAATTCTCACTTTGATCCTGGCAGTTTGTTTCGGTATCTTTTTCGTTTTTTTCTACCATTACCTCGTCGTCCCGTATCGAAAAGTGAAAAGAATTCTGAAAAACTTCAACAAAGGAATCCTCTTTGACGAAATTTTCTCCCTTCCCTATAAGCCGTCCGATGAGTTGGATATCGCGCTGGCCAAATTCGAAGTGCTGCTGGACAAAAAAGAGATGGCAAAAATCTCCGTGGAACAGTCCAAATATCTGGCGCTGCAAAATCAGATCAGCCCTCATTTTCTGTATAATACGCTGGACGCCATCCGCGGAGACGCGCTGATGGCCGGACTGGGAAATATCTCCGATACGCTGGAAGCTTTGTCGGCTTATTTCGCCTACTCCATCTCCAATCTGGAGCAATACGCCACTGTGATGGAGGAAATCCACAATGTGTCCGACTATATCACCGTCCAGAAATATCGCTTCGGTGATTCCCTGAAATTTTCTGTGGAATATCCGGATGAAGGGCCGGAATACTTCGAAACGCTGCGCATACCCCGCTTTGTCCTGCAGCCCATCGTGGAAAACGCCATCTATCACGGACTGGAAGTACGGGACAAACGGGGAAGCATCCGCATCCGTCTGCAGCGTACGAAATCCCGCCTGTTGATCGATGTGATCGACGACGGTGTGGGAATGTCCTGGGAAACAGTAGAAATGCTCAATCAGAAACTGGTGCTGGCCGAAGGAGGCCGGAACGCCGTACAAAAGAAAAAGGGGATCGCACTGGTCAATGTCAACAGCCGGATCAAACTGCTGTTCGGTCACGAATACGGCCTGTACATATACAGCACAGAGGGCGTGGGAACGGACGTAAAGATGACGCTGCCCCTCACCACAGCTGATTCGCTGTGAACTAAAGAGAAGAAGAGGAGAGAAGCATGAGAGACGAACTGCTGCGAATTGAAAATGGAATCCGGACGGTCAACGGCTACGATATCCTGGCCGGGGTCCGTTTTCAGCTCTTTCGAAATCAGACCTGCGGACTGATTTCCGCAGAACAAAAGGAGATGGAAGAGCTGTGGAACATTCTGCAGGGGAAAGAAGTTCTGGACTACGGAACCGTTTATATCAATGATAAAAAAATAGAGCCAAAAGACGCCGCTGAAGTGCTTACCACCAACGTGATGACCATCAGCGGCACCTCTCAGCTGATCAAAGGTCTTTCTCTGGCAGAAAATATGTTCATCGCCCGGGAAGGACAGGAACGATCCCTGATTCATCTGGAAGAGATGGAAAAAAAGCTGGGGATTCTCTTCGAACAGTTCCATCTTACCCTGGATATCCATACTCCTGTTTCCGAACTGAATCATCTGCAGCGATATGAGTTCGAACTGTTGAAGGCCTACATGCGCGGAATCCGCCTGCTTTTGCTGGATCTGCGCAGCTGCAGTCTGACTTTCCGCGAAATCGAATCCTTGTTTGCCATGATCGAAGAAATGAAAAAAAGGAACATGACCTTTGTCGTGTGGAATCCCATCCTGCATCAGCTGATCCGCTTTTCTGATCAGATGCTGATTTTAAAAGATGGAAAAACCGCCCGCTGCTATGAACAGTCTGAATTTAACGAAAAGAATATCTCTTTGATTCTGCTTGGAAATGTAACCGGTGTTAATCGTACAGAAATTTTTCCGGAAATGGGAGAGCCTGTTTTTCAGATGAAAAACGTCTCGGATTCCTATCTTTATAATATCAGTCTGAGTATCCGTTCCGGTGAAATCCGCTTTGTCCAATGTGAAAATGCAAAAGGCATATCGCATCTGTACGGCATTCTATCTGGTAAATCATCGCCGGACAGCGGATACATGATCCTGGGAAAACAAACTTATGAACCGGCAGATATGGCAGAAGCGATCCGCCTTGGCATGGGCTTTATCGAAGACTCCACCTTTTCCGATACGCTTTTTTATCATTTGAACGTCTTTGAAAATATCTGTCTGATAAAGGGAAATTATCTCAAATCCCTCTGGCGGAAACGGCGCTACCGGGAGAGTCTGAAGAAAACCATCAACGGGTGGTTTCAGACAGATATCTGCAGCAAAAGCCTGTCGGATCTTACCGAAACCCAGCTGCAGAAAGTGATTTTCTGCCGTTGGATGCTGTACCGTCCCCGGCTGCTGGTACTGGTCAATCCCTTTATCGGCGGCTGTATCAATATGAACGAATCTTCTATGGAAAATATTCGGCAGATTGCCGGACAGGGAACAGGGGTGCTGATTCTGTCAACCAATGAACTGCCATACCCCATACTGAATGACAGCAGAAGAGTGCTGACCACCACGGGAGAATTAAAAGAAAGGATCCACCGCATATGACAAAACCATTACATTTCCGCCATTCCTTCTATTCCAGCCTGTTGATTCTGCTGGTATTGATTCTATTTTCTTTTATTTTCTGTCCCAACTTTGTGACTGGTTTTAATGGCTTTTTCATGCTGAAGCAGGTTTCCCACATCGCCCTGATGGCCTGCGGCGCCACCGTTGTCATCATGCTGGGGCACATTAACGTGGCCTACGGATCCGTCATGGCCCTGACCGGCTGCGTGGCCTGCCGGGTGATGATTCAGACAGGGAATGTCCTTGCGGCCGTCGTCTGTGCCATGTTGATCGGAATGATGATCGGGTTTTTCATGGGCCTGATCATCACACAATATGAAATTCCCTCCTTTATCGTCACTCTGGTAGTAGGCATGATCGCCCGGGGCGCAGCGCTGGTATACACCGACAGCGCGCCCATCCTGCAGATCGGCTCTCTCAGCGTCATCGGACAGGGCAAGATACTGAAAATCCCGATCCCAATTTACATCATGATCGTCTGTTTTATCATCACCGGACTGATCTTAAATAAGACAGCCTTTGGAAGACAGGTGATCGCTGTGGGAGAAAATCTGGAGGCATCGCGGGCCTCCGGTATTCGGGTATCCCGGACAATCATCCAGGGATACATACTGGACGGCTTTTTCACTGCGGCGGCAGGCGTTGTTTTTATGGCAAGGATGAACTCCGGACTGCCGGATTCCGGTTCCTCCAGCGAATTTGACGTCATCACCGCAGTGGTGATCGGCGGAACCTCCCTGGCAGGCGGAACGGGAACCATCACCGGAACTCTGATCGGCGCCATGATCGTCGGTATTATCAATAACGTGCTGAATTTCTGGAGCATCAATTATAACTGGCAGAGTATCATCAAAGGAATCATTATCCTGATTGTCATTATGGTAGATTACAGCCTGAAGAAAAAGCAGAAGTCTTGACAGATTTTCCTGTCTTCTGCTATAATCAATCTATACGACAAATGCGAGTTTATTAAATAGATCTGCAAAAAAAGAAGGGACAAAGCACACATGGCCGAAAAACGTATCACTTACCGTACAAAAACCGATATCGACAATACCCTGAAACTTCGGGATGTCCTGAAAAACCTTCCGCCTTTTGCCAGAGATTATTTCCGTTCCATCGACGGAACCACCACCACAAAAACACGGATTTCCTATGCCTATGATATCCGTGTTTTTTTTCAGTTCCTTGCGGAGGAAAATCCCGTTTTTATGAATCGTTCCTTGCAGGACCTGACTGTGGACGTGCTGGATCAGATCACCGCCTTGGATATCGAGGAATATATGGAATACCTGAAGGTTTACAAGGATCCTGAAGGAAATCTTACTACCAACAGCGAACAGGGCTTAAAACGAAAAATATCGGCTCTTAGAAGCTTTTACGCCTATTATTTCAAGCATGAAATGATTCGTACCAATCCCACTGTGCTGATTGATATGCCGAAAATTCATGAAAAATCCATCGTCCGCCTTGACAGCGATGAGGTGGCCCTGCTGCTGGATTACATGGAACACTGCGGCGACACCCTCACCGGACAGCGGAAACGATACTTTGAAAAGACGAAGGAACGGGATCTTGCCATCGTTACGCTCCTTCTGGGAACAGGCGTTCGTGTTTCCGAATGTGTGGGACTGGATATCGAGGACGTGGATTTCAAAAACAACGGGATCAAGGTCACCCGAAAGGGCGGAAATGAGATGATCGTCTATTTTGGTCCGGAGGTGGAACAGGCGTTGAAAAAATATCTCTCCGTGCGGGAGGGCATCACTCCCGTGGCCGGCCATGAACACGCTCTTTTCTATTCCACCCAGCGAAAGCGGATGGGAATCCAGGCAGTGGAAAACATGGTCAGAAAGTATACCAGTGCCGTCACCAGTACGAAAAAAATCACCCCCCATAAGCTTCGCAGCACCTACGGTACTTCTCTGTACCGAGAAACCGGTGATATCTACCTGGTAGCGGATGTGCTGGGGCACAAAGACGTCAACACTACCAGAAAGCATTATGCGGCCATTGATGATGACAGACGCCGCAGAGCTGCGAAAGCCGTGACACTGCGGGAAAAAAAAGCAAAATAAAGGGAGCCTCTACAGCTCCCTTTACTATATTATCTTCAGTCATCATAAATGGAATCTCTGTCCTGCTCCATTACCGTTCCGTCGGCTGCGTTAATTTCAAAATCGTATTCTGTCTCGCCGCTGACGCATTCCAGTTCGTAAACGCTTCTGCCATCGTCCCGGTCGAACTCTTCTTTGATCCATCTTACGTTTGCCGCATCCAGCCCTGCCGCTTTCAGCGCCGCCTCTTTGGCCTGATCCAGAGAGATCACATCGCCCGCCTGCTGGATCTGCGCCTGGATATCAAAGTTTTCGATTTCAGAATCATACCCTACGATATCGCCCGTTGCAGCGTCGATTTCGTAATCGTATTCCGCGTTGCCGCTGTAGAAATCCACATCGTATACCATACGTCCGTCATCCCGGTCCAGATTCACTTTTACAAAGGTCACATCCGCCTCTGTCAGACCGGCATCCGCCAGCGCAATCTCCCGTGCCTTTGCTTCCCCGATATCATCTCCTGTTTGTCCTTTTGATCCTGCCGCATCTGCTGTGGGCGCTGCTGTCGTCTCCGCCGTAGGCGCCGCTGCCTGTTCTGTGACCGTGGGGGTTACTTCCTGTGTGACGGTGGGGGTTACCGCCGCCGCACCGTTATCATCCTGTGAGGGCGATGCGGAATTTCCGTTGCCTCCGCATGCTGTGATAAAAACGGTTCCCAGTACTGCCAGTGCAATTAATACTCTTTTCTTCATATTGATCTTCCTTTCTGTTTCGATTTATTTTCTTTTTTTTGTTTTCTATGATTGTATTATATCTGCTGATTATTAAAATAAAATTAGAATTTCCATTAATTTTTCATTTTTTCTTTTTCCAAAACCGGAAAAGAAACCGTAAACCTGCTTCCCACATGCTCCACACTTTCCACATGCACCTTTGCGCCATGGATTCGGGCAATCTGCCGCACCATGGACAGTCCCAGGCCCAATCCGCCTTTTTCCCGTGAGCGGGATTTATCGGCGCGGTAGAAACGATTCCAGATATGCGGCAGATCCTCCGCCGGGATACCGATGCCGTTGTCCGTCACAGAAAAAAGGACGCTTTTCTCCTTTTGTCTTAGCGATACCTGGATATATCCGTTCTCCCGTCCATACCGATAGCTGTTGCGGATCAGATTGGATATCATCCTGGAAAACAAAGTGGCGTCCGCCATCAAAGTGATACCCGGTTCGATCTCCCGGCTCAAAGAGATATTGTTTTCCGGAACCTCCGCCTGCTCGTCACAGACTGATTCCACCAAGGCGCTGATATCCGTCGGATACAGCTGTACATCCTGAATACGCTGCTCTAATCTGGTAAAAGCCAGCAGCGATTCGATCAGCTTCGACATCCGATAGCCCTGCCGCTGAATCGATCCGATACATTCATACAGTTCTTCCTCGCCGGACGCATTTTCCAGCGCGTACTCGCACTGAGCCAGAATCACCGCCACCGGCGTGCGAAGTTCATGGGAAGCATCCGAAGTAAACTGCTTCTCCGCATTAAAGTTTTCTTCCAGCCGCTCAAACATAATATTAAATGTTTCCGACAGCCGCCCCAATTCATCCCGGTTCTTTACTTCAATTCTGCGGCTCAGATCTCCGCTTTCCGCCACAGACTGCGCCGTCTGACTGATCTTGCGGATCGGCCGCAGAGACCGCTTGGCCAGCAGATATCCGCCGCCGGCAGCCAGAAAGATCAGAACCGGCAGCATGATCAGCGCAGCCGTGCGCAGCGCTTCCGAACTGATGGTACCGCCTGAAACGGGGACAACGCTTCGAAGCCACAGATCCGGACCGGTTGAAAACGAAAGTTTACGATCCATCAGATAATACTGTTCCCCGCCGGCATTGACCTTTTTCTCCTGTCCGTCTTCAAAAGGAATCTGCATCAGACGCTCCGCCGGCAGATACCCGGTGATGATTCCTCCGTCTTCCGCCGCCAGGATGGAATAGACGTTATCTTCATAAGTCCTGAAATCATCATCCAGCTCCAGCACCCCGTCATCGTAGCTGACTTCCCCTGCGATTTCATGAAATACCCGCTGCAGAACATTTCTGGAATTCCGGACCGTCACGGAACTGGACGCCAGCGCGAGGAAACCGAACATAAGGCATGCCAGCAGAATCATACTGACCGTAAACCACAGAGTCAGTTTTGATTTGATGGACATTTGTCTTTTCCTTTGTCTCTTTTTCATATGCTTTCCTTCATCTGATAGCCCACACCGCGGACGGTATGGATCAGTTTCGAATTATATCCCTCGTCGATTTTCTTTCTCAGATAAGTAATATAAACATCCACCACGTTGGTGCCGCCGTCATAGTCGAAATTCCACACATTGTCCTCAATTTTCTGTCTGGACAGCACTTTTCCTTTATTTCGCAGAAGATACTCCAGCAGGGCGAATTCCCTGGCTGTCAGTTTAATTTCTTTCCCCGCCCGGCATACTCTGTGACTTTGCGTGTCCAGCGTGAGATCGGCGATGGAGTACACATTGGTGGGATTCTGCGAGCTGGTTCGTGTCATAGCCCGGATCCGGGCCGTCAGCTCATCAAAGGAGAAGGGTTTGATCAGATAATCGTTGGCTCCCATATCCAGTCCCAGAACTCTGTCGGCAACGGTGTCCCTGGCCGTCAGGAAAATGACCGGCGTCAGATTATTCTTTTTGCGCAGCGATGCAACCACCTGCAGCCCGTCCATCTTCGGCATCATGATATCCAGTATGGCCGCGTCATAGTCCGCCGCCTCCAGATAGGCCAGAGCCTCCTCGCCGTCAAAACAGGCGTCCACCGCATACCCCTCCGCCGTCAGTCTCTTTACCATAATTTTATTTAAATCTCCATCATCCTCCGCGATCAGTATCCGCATGCTTCTCACCTCCGGTTTTATCTTACACGATCCGCATTAAAACAGGATTAGAAAATCACAGCTGATCCAGGACGATGGTAAAGGGACCGTCGTTGACAAGGGAAACCTGCATCTGCGCGCCAAAGACGCCGCCTTCCACCATATCGACATATTCTTTGGCTTTTTCCAGCATATACTCATAGAGCGGTTCAGCCAGATCCGGGGAAGCGGCCTCGATAAAGCTGGGCCGGTTTCCTTTCTTACAGTTGGCATAGAGGGTAAACTGAGAAACCAGCAGCAGCTCTCCCCCCACGTCCAGCAGGGATAAATTTGTTTTTCCCTTTTCGTCTTCAAAGATCCGAAGATCAACCAGCTTTTTTAGATAACGGTCCGCCGTCTCTTTCGTGTCCTCCGGTGCGATGCCCACAAATACCAACAGTCCCTTGTATATTTCTCCCACGGTTTTGCCCTCTACCGTTACTTTGGCTTCCTTTACTCTTTGTATCACCAGTTTCATATAGTCCTCCTTATCTGACGGTACCTTTTCCGTCAATAAATAATATTCCTGATCCTATTATCCATGATACCATAATTTCCCTTCCTTATGCCATTGTTCCCTAAAAAAATCATTTCCTTTTAAGCTAATTTCAAGTATAATACCCAAAGGACAGAAAGGAGAACACATTATGAAACTGCAGCAGCTTCTCAGCTATACACGAAAAGCCGTGGATGAATATCAGATGATCGAGACAGGCGATAAGATCGCCGTGGGAATCTCCGGCGGGAAAGACAGCCTGACGCTTTTGTATGCCCTGCACGGGCTGAAACGGTTCTATCCCCGCCCCTTTACCATAGAAGCCATCACAGTTGACCTGGGACACCCAGGCTTTCATCTGGATCGGATCGCGGATCTTTGCCGCACTCTGGAAGTGCCTTATACTGTCGTACACACCGACATCGCCAGAATTATTTTCGATGAGCGAAAAGAAACCAACCCCTGCTCCCTCTGTGCAAAAATGCGCAAAGGAGCGTTGAATGAAGCCATAAAAAAAGCAGGCTGTAATAAAGTAGCCTACGCGCACCATAAGGATGATATCATTGAAACCATGCTCATGTCTTTGATCTATGAAGGGCGGTTTCATTCCTTTTCCCCGAAAACTTATCTGGACCGTATGGATTTGACTGTGATCCGTCCCCTCATGTTTGTGGATGAAATGGATGTCTGCGGTTTTCAGAAGCTGTATCAGCTTCCCGTGGAAAAAAGCGCCTGTCCCGCAGACGGCCACACCAAACGGGAATACGTCAAAAATCTGATCCGGCAGCTGACCGCAGAAAATCCGGGCGTCAGAGAGAGGATGTTTGCCGCTGTAATCAACGGCAATATCCCCGGCTGGCCTGCCCGGACTTCCGGAAAATAAGAGAATGTTTACTCTCTGCTTTCGCGCTGTGCGATAGCGTTCTTTATCATGGCGATGCATCCGTCGATACCAAACCGTCCGCTGTCAAGGCACATATGGTAGCTGGAGGCGTCGCCCCATTTTTTATTGCTGTAATAGTTATAATAGCTGGCTCGTTTTTTATCCGTCTTGGTGATCCGATCCTTGGCTTTGGCATCTGTCAGATCGTATTTTTGCGCAATCCGGCGGATCCGGTTTTTCATACTGCTGTGGATATACACGCTGATGCAGTTGCTGTACTCCTCCAGCGCATAATCCGCACACCTTCCGACGATCACGCAGGGTCCTTCATTGGCAATGGCCTTGATGGCGTTGAACTGAGCCAGGAAGATCTTCTGATTGATCGGCATATCCGTAAAGGACGAAGAAGTGTAGCCGAAGGAATAAGTGTCCATAACCAGGGAATACAGGAAACTGTTGGTGGGCTTTTCATCATGATTCTCAAAAAGCTCCTCGCAGATACCGCTGTCCTTGGCTGCCCTGGACAGTAATTCTTTATCATAAAAAGGGATCTCCAGCTCTTCCGCCAGTTTCTTCCCGATTTCTCTTCCGCCGCTTCCGTACTGCCGGCTGATGGTGATGATCGTGTTGGTTTTCATATCAATGCACTCCCTTCTCTGATAAATTCTTGCAATAATGTCTTTCTTATCGCTTATTATACATTATTTTCACCGAAAAGTACACTAATATTTCATAATTTTCGTAATAATTGCTCAAAATACTCCGGAAGTGGTGCAGTAAACTCCAGATATTCCCCGGTGACCGGATGAAGGAATCCCAAAACCATGGCGTGCAGACACTGCCCCTGGAGTCGAAAGGGACATTTTGCCGGCCCGTAAATCTCATCCCCCAGCAGCGGATGACCGATATGGGACATGTGCACCCGGATCTGATGCGTCCTGCCGGTTTCCAGCCTGCACTCGATATACGTGTAATCGCCGAACCGTTCCAGTACCCGGTAATGAGTGACAGCCCTTTTCCCGTTCCGGTAATTGACCGCCATTTTTTTCCGATCCACCGGATGACGGCCGATGGGAGCGTCCACCGTGCCTTCGTCTTCCCTGATATTGTGATGAACGACGGCTCGGTACCGCCGGGTGATGGAATGCTCCTTCAGCTGCGCGGCCAACGACTGATGAGCCAGATCTGTCTTGCAGACCACCAGCGCCCCCGTCGTATCTTTGTCGATCCGATGGACAATTCCCGGCCGCTGTACGCCGTTAATCCCGGACAGCTGTCCCGAACAGTGGTACAAAAGGGCGTTGACCAGCGTTCCGCTGCTGTGGCCGGCAGAGGGATGCACCACCATGCCTTTGGGCTTGTTGACCACCAGAAGCTCCGGATCCTCGTAAAGAATATCCAAAGGGATATCCTCCGGCAGGATATCCACAGGTTCCTCATCGGGAAGCGTCACCATCACCCTGTCCTGTACATTCAGTTTAAAACTGGCTTTTTCCGGACGGTCATTCACCGTCACGTACCCTTCCTTAATCAGTTTTTGCAGATAAGAACGGGAAACCCCGTCCAGATAATCAGACAAAGCCTTATCCAGACGGGTTCCCTTAAGTTCCTCATTTATCGGAAGATGATATGTTTCCATCGTGTTTTCCATCCTTTTTCAAAAAAGCAAAATCTTCCTCTTCCTTATAATAAAACAAAATAAAAAAGACGAGAAGGAATACCGATACCGTCACATAAATATCGGCCACATTAAAAACGGGGAAGTCGATGCAGGAAGCATAAAAGAAATCGACCACATAGTTCAGGCGAATCCGATCGATCAGATTTCCCACCGCTCCCGCGGCAATGCCCACCCCCAGCGCCGCCAGCGGCAGATAATGGCTTTGCTTTGGCAGGCGCAGGTAAAACCAGATGATAAAAATCAAAAACACCGCGCACAGCAGGATAAACACCCACTGCTGGTTCTGCAGGATGCCAAAAGCCGCGCCTCTGTTTTCCAGATAATGCAGCTGAAAGACGCCGGGAATCAGGATGATATCCGGCTGATCCTTCAGATGGAGGACCGCCAGATGTTTCGTCCATTGATCCAGGGCGATCAGTACCAGCAGGCCAATCAGTCCCGTGATGTACCAAGCTGCACCCTTTTGCTGTCCTTTCCCATACTTCTCTTTCATGCTCGATCTCCTGCCCCTAGAATGTAATCGATGGCGGACAGTATCTCCTCATCGGATACCGACCGGTCGATAATCCCATGACCTATCTGCTCCAGCAGAATAAACTTGACCTTGCCCTGCTCCATCTTCTTGTCAGATTTTGTCGCTTTTAAGACGTCCTGCGCTTTTGGCCCCTCAACAGTCACCGGCAGCTGGAACCACCTGTTTCCCTGCTCGATCAATGCGAGATCTTCCCGGCTGATCAGTCCTCTTTTCCAGGAAATCCAGGCTGCCGCCACCGTTCCCAGCGCTACGCACTGCCCGTGCTGCATCTGGAAATCCATCAGCTTTTCCACTGCATGCCCGATGGTATGGCCCAGATTCAAAACCGCTCTTTCTCCCTGCTCCGTAGGGTCGTTCTCCACCACTGCCTTTTTGATCCGGCAGCTTCCTTTAATCATATCAATCAGAACGTCTCCCTCTTTTGCCGCAATCTTTTCTCTGTTTTCCAGCACCCACCGGTAATAGTTCTCATCCCGGATCAGACCGGATTTCAAGACCTCGCCCATGCCGCTGGCAAACTGTACATCCGGCAGGGTCCGCAGTGTCTCCATGGCCATATAAACCAGCCGGGGCTGATGAAAAGCCCCCACCATGTTTTTGAACCGGTCGAAATCCACACCCGTTTTCCCGCCGATGCTGCTGTCCACCTGCGCCAGCAGCGTGGTGGGGATCTGAATGAAATCGATCCCTCTCAGATAAGTGGCGGCAGCAAAGCCGGTCAGATCCCCTGTCACCCCTCCTCCGAGGGCTACCAGTACATCCTTTCGCTCAAAATGATGTTCGATCAGACTGGTATACAATTTCTTTACCGTATCCAGCGTCTTGTTTTCTTCTCCTGCTTCAAAAACAAAATCCGTCACCTGCGCAAACACCGGCTGCAGGCTGCTTCGCACCTTCTCCAGATAGAGCGGTGCGATACAGGTATCGGTGACAATGCAGGCCTTTCTTCCGGAATCGTACAGAGACGATACCGCTTCCTGCAGCCCGGAAAAGGTATCGTCCCAGACAATTTCATAACAAAATTCATGCTCCCGTTCCACAGTCATCTGTTGTCTCATCTTTTTCCTCCCGTCATCTGTAACGATTGATCCAAATCCGGCATCTCCCCTTTTTCGTTTGGGAAAGGATGCCCATATACTGAAATTTCCCCATTCCCCTCACGGAAACGATATCTTTCTCCTTCAGGGAATGGCCGTTGGAAGTTACCATCTTTCCGTTTACAAAGACCCGTCCGCCTTCGATCAGGCCTGTGATACCGCTTCTGGATGTGGCGAAGGCCGCGCCGATGACGCTGTCCAGCCGGGCAGAAGCCACCGTAGCCGTCAGCTCCTGATACGAACGTGCCGCATTCACCGAAGAAGGATCCACGGCTTTTACATAAACCATGCTTCTCCCCACACGGGTAAGTTCGCGGCAAATAAATTCTTCCATCCGCTGTACGCAAAAGACATAGGCGCACCCTTCTTCCGTCAGGATATCCCCAAGCATGCTTCGCTCGATTCCAAGATTCACAAGCGCTCCCAGATAATCCCGATGTCCCGGCGGCCGGCTGAATTTACGGTCCGCCGCCTCGATTTTCAAACAAACGATGGGAAAAGTCCATTCATAAGAAAGAGCATCAGGTATAAATGCTGTTATCTGACGCTCTGACATTTCATAACCACCGAAGGATCTTTGGCTGACGCCCCATCTGCGGACATCCAGGTTATTTATCATATGAAGTTCGTTCAGATCCAGGAAATCTGTAAATGTAACGATATCCCTCTGGTAAGCGCTGCAGCACAGTTCCTGAATCCTTTTTCTGAAAAACTCATCCTTATCCATAATACTTAGAAACTGGTGCGGATAGGCGGAAGATCAAAGGCGCCGCTTAAGATCTCCTGGATATCTCCGGAAACCTCCACATTATCCGGTGTAAGGATAAAGATATAACTGGAAATCTTCTGCAGTCCGCCGCCGATGGAGTAGCAGGAACCTGACGAAAAGTCGATAATTCTCTGGGCAACCTCCACATCGATTCCCTCCAGATTCAAAACTACGGTACAGTGCGCAATCAGCGTATCCGCGATATCTCTGGTGTCTTCCATAGAAGTCGGTTTGATCACGCAGACCTCCATAGTATTGCCTCCTGACTTTCTGCGCATCGGCGTAACCTTGCTGGAAGTTGTCGTCCTGCTCTGATGCTTGATCGGTTTTACCTCTTTGATGACGGTGTCGGTGCTTTTGGTCTTTTTGGCGGTTCTGGATTTTTCAAAAGGATCGTCCAGATCATCCAGCTCGTCCAACTCCTGATCTTTGTCTTTTTTCTTGAAAAAATGACGTTTCGGTTTTTCTTCTTCTTCCTCCATATCTTCATCATCGAAGAACTCGTCGTCGTCATCATAGTCGTCATTTAAACGAATGGCATCCAAAAACTTGTCTAATACGCTCATGTTATACTCCTATCTGTTTTCCAATGGTTTCACTGAGTAATCCCTCTCGCCGAAAATGCCGGTCCCCACACGGACCATGGTGGCTCCTTCCTCAACTGCCACTTCATAATCTCCGGTCATACCCATACTCAGGATATTCACATTAACATTATTCATGTTTTTCCCCTTCATGTCAACACCTAATTGCCGCAATTTCCGGAAAACCGGACGATTTTCTTCCGGATCCGACACGTAAGGAGCGATTGTCATCAGTCCTTCTATCCGGATATTGGGAAGAGAGGAAATCTGTTTTGCCAGAGTCATTGCCTCATCACAGCCGACTCCGTATTTGGATTCTTCTCCCGCCACATTTACTTCCAGCAAAATGGGAACGGTAACGTCCTTTTTGACAGCTTCCTGACTGATCGTTTCCGCCAGACGCAAAGAATCCACCGAATGAATCAGAGCAGTCTGTCCGACAATGTACTTCACCTTATTTCGCTGCAGATGACCGATCATATGCCACCGCACGTCGCCAGGCATCTCCTCATATTTCCGGGTAATTTCCTGAACTTTATTTTCTCCGAAATCCCGCTGCCCTGCATCATAAGCTTCCCGCATCATTTCCACCGGTTTCGTCTTACTGACAGCGATCAGTGTAACTTCATCAGGATCTCTCCCGACTCGTCTGCAGGCAGCTTCAATCCTTTCTCTCACCGTCTTCAGGTTTTCCTGTACCATACTGACACATCTCCTTTTACCAATTAGTACAATATTTCCTCTTCTTTTACCGTGCTGCTGTCGTAAACAATATTATCGTAAAGGGCGATCCCGTAATCGGTGCCCGTTTCCACAATACAGTACTCTTCATTCTGATCGATAATAGATATCCTTCTAAAAACAGCGTACCCTCTGTTGGTGGAATAAACGCCCTCTAAGGGCATGGTATCCCGGATCGTATAACGCTCCGTGGAATTTGGTTTTACCAGCACATCTCCCTCCTCAAAGGCGGTCATATCCACATAATAGAAATCATCCTGCTGTGCGTAGACGGTAGTGCTGACAAATTCCGTGGAATTTTCTCCGTCCGCTCCCTCGACTTCTTTGAGAAAACCGATTTCATCACTGTCATTTCCCGTCGTCTCATACCCTGTGGGTATCACGTAAAAGTCTTTATTCACAATGGAGGAAAGCGGGATTTTAAGCCCGGTCTCCGTATTGGTCACCAGTTCAATCTCCACAAAACGATCCGACGCATACCGAATCATCCCATTGGTAAAGGTGATTTTCGCATAATAGCCGTCTTCTCTTGTGAGCAGTGTAAACTTGCCCGTCTGAGTCAGTCCGTCCTTTACAAAGCGGACGCGCATATTCTCTCTGCCGGCCAAAGACACCACCTGGGTATCGGAAAGGGGGATATAAAGGGACCACACCTCGCTGGTGATCAGCTTATAGACGTCGTCGCCCACTTCCACCGTATCTTTGCGCAGATTGCTCTGCTGATAAGATTTCTGATTAAAATCATCCAAAGTCAGATTTTCTTCTGTTACCTCTTCGTATCCGTCGCTGGAAAACTGGATCAGGCCGTCCGCCGGCGCGTAATTAACCGTCTCCCCACCGATGGTCTGCGGTTCGATGATATTCTGCCCTTCCTCCGTGCTCTGATCATTTTCATCCTTGTCCGTCTGCGAAGATGATCCGACGCTTTGCGGTACCTCACCCTCATAACGAATCAGACTGCCTTCCAGTTCATATTTGAAGCTGTAGGTGTCATAGAAATTATCAGAATCAAATCCATTGGCAAACCGAGCCACACTGGAGCGCACCTGCGCCAGCTGCTCATCGGTAAGCGGGACGGTACTTTCCGCCGCTTCTGTGCTTCCCACGGAATATACGGCGCCTTCTTTTTTTACTTTGGAATTATCCCTTGCATAATAAGTGATATCCCCTGACGTGCTGCTTTGAATCACCTGTTCGGATCGCAGGATCAAGGCGGTATAGGTCTGATTGCGTGACAAAGGACCGCTGGTCACCTGGTAGGAGGTTACATGGGTTGCTGTCAGATACATAATAACACTGATCAGCATATAAATAAACAGTGCGCCAAACAACATGGTCCCGATATTCAGCGTTATCACTTTTCTGATATCGGAAAGATGGATGTCCGGACGCTTCCACTTCTTTTTCCTTCGAGATGGCAATTTTATGCCTCCTTATCTTACTACTTATACTCCATAACATTACATTGTTTTATTTTAGCATTTTCCTTACCATACCTCAAGATGAAATTTACGGTTTCGGAATACTTCCCGCAAAATCAGGGCAGACTGTAAACAGACCAATGAAAATCAGGAGGAATGATCATGAATACTTCAGGTTTGGATTACACTGCGCTGACCATTGCCCTTATAGGAGCCATAAACTGGGGACTGATCGGATTTTTCCGCTTTGACCTGGTCGCGTTCCTCTGCGGCAATATGTCCTGGATTTCCAGAATCATCTATGCTCTGGTGGGACTTTCCGGTCTTTACCTTCTCACCATGTACGGAAGAATCGTCTCCGGAAGAAGCGCACAGAGTATCTGACCAGCGCGATACCTCGCTCATGCAAGCATAGCGGCCGCCCTCCGGGCGTATCGCACAAAAAGAGGGGGCTGAAGACCTTTACTTCATCCCCCGTATCTTTTCTATTTATAAAAAACGGTCGTCATGCGGAAATCGTCACTTTTCCTCTTAATGCGTCGCTGATTGCATTTTCGTTAATCGATACGCTGATCACGAAATCAACGCCGAATTTTTCACTGATCGCATCCAGCTGCAGGATCGTATCCGTCACATCCTCATCACCCAGCCGGGCAATCTTAATAAAGCTGTCCAGGTAGATCTGCTCCAGATCGTGATCCTGAGAAAGGATTCCGCAGATAAAACCGATAAATTCATCACTGTTTTTTAACGGAAATCCGGACACGTCGATCAAACGGATTTTATTGTTCAGTTCATACATATGTTTCGTACTTTTATCCAGATATACAATGTTGCCCCGGGCCTCCTGAATGGCCTCGTTCACCTTATCCAAGAGCTGCTTAGTCTTTCCTTCTCCTTTATCTCCAATAATCAATTGAACCATAGCAGTTTCCTCCTTAAGTCATCATTTAATATGTATTTTCACTAAAAATACATCATTTCATGGTATCATTATAGTGTATTTAAGACAAAAAGACAATGCTTATTTTGAAATTCTTTAAGAATTAATTTTTCCCAGCAATTGATTCATATCTTCGTATAATTGCGCTTTTGTTCCTGCATTCAAGACGATTGAAACATAAGGAGCGCCATACTCATTCTGACTCAAAATTGCCAGACAGGATCCCGCCTTACTGGTCGTTCCCGTTTTTCCTCCCAGCACCGTCACGCCGGGCGGAGCCGACTCTTCGCCCGTCAGATAGTGATCCGTGGAGTCCAGATGAAGCTGCACTTCTTCGCTTCCCCTGGTCAGCGTCAGGTTGTAGACGCTCAGCTGCATCACATCCACAAAGTAATCGTAATTCAGCGCCTCATTCAGCATCAGATAGATATCATAGGCTGTCGTATAATGATCGTCGTCGTGAAGTCCGGTGGGATTGACAAAATGGGTGTTGGTGGCCCCCAAAGCCCTGGCTTCCTCATTCATCATCTCCACAAAATGCTCCACCGATCCGCCCAGATGTTCCGCGATGGCCATAGCCGCATCGTTTCCAGAATAAATCAACAATCCATGGAACAGCTCATCCATGGTGACCATATCGCCCGGCTGAAAGCCGCAAAGCTGCGACCCTTCCTCCAGCGTCACCGCATTCTGGCTGATGGTAACCACATCGTCCATATCCCCGTATTTAATGGCCAGAATCGCCGTGATAATCTTGGTGATACTGGCAGGATATGCTTTTTCATGAATGCCCTGGGCGAACATCACTTCGGAATTATCAATGTCCAGGAGACAGCTTTTTTCGTCATTGACCATGCTGACGCCCTCCAGTCCCACATTTTCCGCCGTGACGCACAGTTCGGCGGCAAAGGGCTGTGCCCTTTGAAACTCGCCGGCATTGTCCAAACTCTCCTGTTCCTGATAAGCCATGGTAAGATCCAGATTTTTATCTCTGCGGATTCTCATGATGCCAAGGATCCCCAGCAGCAGTACAATAAAGAGAATCATGATCAGGAAAACGGTATTCATGATAACGCGCTGTCGTCTTTTTCTGTTTTTCGCCTTCATCTTTTCCTCTTATCTCCCTGTATATAATTTCTGTTTTGCAGCCCTACATTCAGTACCAGTCCCATACCGATATACAAACTGACCATGGAAGTCAGTCCGTAGCTGACAAAGGGAAGGGGCGTCCCCGTATTTGGCATCAGTCCGGTGGCCACGCAGATATTGATAAAACTCTGAAAGGCCACGATGGTAGCCACGCCGCAGCATATGAGCTTTCCGGATAGATCCTTGGCCCGTATGCCGATCACCACACATTCCAGGCAGATCACCGCAAGCAGCACGATGATGACCGAAGAACCCAAAAATCCCAGCTCTTCTCCCGCTACGGCAAAGATAAAGTCTGTCTGTACCTGAGATACGAAATTTCCCTTGGTCGCGGACGCCACCTCGTTATTATTGTACCCTTTTCCGGTCAGCTGGCCGGAACCGATGGCCGTGATGGAGTTCTGCTGCTGCATGATATCATCGGAATATTCCGCATCCTCCGGATACAAAAAGGACATGATACGGGTTTTCTGATAATCCTCCAAAATCGGCAGATCCGTCTGCGTGACCAGAATCAAAAACACAATCACCAGCGGCACGGTAATCAGCAGCACCGTACCGATAATCTTGTAACTAAGGCCTGCAATATACAGCAGCACGCAAAACAGCACCGCCACCGTAATGGTATTTTTCAGGTCCGGCTGGATCTTGATCAAAATCAGCGGAACAGCGATCAGCAGAATGGATTTCGCCAGCGTTTTCAGCGTATTCAGGTCATTCTCGTGATCCATCAAAAAACGTGCGAAAAACAGGATCAGTATGATTTTGGAAAGTTCCGTCGGCTGAAACTGCAGCGGACCGATGGAGATCCACCTGGTAGCTCCATAGGTTGTCTTACCGGCAATCCGCACCGCCAGCAAAAGCAGTATATTGACGAAGTACAAAATCCAGTAAAAATTCAGGATCCAGCTGAAATCGATCAGAGATACCACCGTCATCACCGCCAGGCCCAGAATCACACCAAACAGCTGCCTAGGCTGAAGAGATTTCATGGCGCTGCCAACCAGCATCACGCCGATACCGCTTATGACAACCAGCCATAATACCAGTCTGAAACTGTAATCTTTTAACTTGTATAACTTAAACATATTTCATCCTTTATCTGCTATGAGGTGTCTTTTTTACCGCTATGGTGGCCGAAAGGGTGGGCGGAACCGCCCGGAAGGTAAGAGATACCTTATCCTCATCCACCAGTATGTACTTGTTCACGGCTTTTATCATATCTTTCTTCATCATCAGTAAAATTCCCGGGGAACAGTCGATCCGTTCCGCATCCACCAGCAGCCGAAGCCTGTCCTTGGCAATGACGCTGGTGTTTCTTCTCTTCCCTCGAAACATACCGGTCACCTCCTATGATTTGCCGAACAACCGCCGGAAAAATCCCTTTTTCTCCGTCAGATCCAAAAGCGGGACCTCTTCTCCCAGTATTCTTTTGCAAATGTTCAGATAAGCCTGCCCCGCCAGAGAAGAATCTCCCGCCAGAGGCTCGCCCTGGTTGGTGGCGATGACAATGTTTTCATCGTCCGGTACCGCGCCGATCAGATCCACCGCCAAAATATCCACCACATCGTCCACCGACATCATATCGCCCCGTTTGACCATATCCATCCGCAGCCGGTTGATGATCAGCTGGATATTGCGCATGCCGTCCGATTCCAGCAGACCGATGATCCGGTCCGCGTCGCGGATGGCAGATACCTCCGGCGTGGTAACCACCAGCGCGCGGGTGGCGCCGGCCACGGCGTTTTTAAACCCCTGCTCAATGCCGGCGGGACAGTCCAAAAGGATATAATCGAACTCCTCCTTTAAATCTTCGCACAGCTTTTTCATCTGTTCCGGTGTCACGGACGATTTATCCCTGGTCTGTGCCGAGGGCAGCAAAAAAAGCTGTGAAGGAAATTTCTTATCTTTGATCAGAGCCTGCTTCATACGGCAGTTTCCTTCGATGACGTCCACCAGATTGTAGACAATCCGGTTTTCCAGTCCCATAACCACATCCAGGTTTCGCAGACCGATATCCGTGTCCACCAGCACCGCTTTTTTTCCCAGGGCCGCCAGTCCACAGCCGATATTCGCCGTGGTTGTGGTCTTTCCCACGCCCCCTTTTCCCGATGTAATGACAATCACTTCACCCATTTTCCTATCCTCCAAACAATTCTGCGATTTTTCAGCTTTTGTATTCAGCCGGATTAATCCGTTTCCACGTTGGAAGTACCTTCTGAAAGTGCGGTTCCTGTCAATATCTCGGCATCGTCTTTCAGTTCAAAATAGTAATTTAAAATATCCTTTGCCACCATACCGGCGTTAACGCCGGTATAACCGTAGGCAATACGGACGCACATGGCGATTTCCGGATCCTCATAGGGCGCATACCCGATAAACACACCGTGACTGGCACGGTTGTTCACCTGCTGGGCCGTACCGGTCTTGCCGGCCAGGCTGACCTCCAGATCCTTAAAGGATTCCGCATTGGTTTCTGTGATAACGCCCCGCATTCCCACATGTACGTCTTCCCAGATGTCATCCGATATTTCCAGCTGACTCTCCACGCCGGGCATGTAATCTTCGATCAGATTTCCATCTGCATCGGTCACTTTGTCCAGCAAAGAGATCTGATAGCTTGTTCCGCTGTTGGCCAGTGTGGTCACATAGCGGGCCAGCTGAGACGTGGTATAGTTATGCGTACCCTGACCGATGGCCGAGGGGATGGGCATCTGATCGGAAATCTCCGGATCCGCCTCCGATATCTCGATACCGGAATTTTTATCAAAATCAAACATTTCAGCGTAGTAAGTCAGCCTGCGAATCGCCTGGCTGTCGGAGAAGACTCCGTTTTCATCCAATCCCATGCGGTAGGCAATCTCACTCATAAATACGTTGCAGGAATTGGTGATACCGCCCCGGATATCCAAAAGGCCATGCCCCTGGGTAAACCAGCACTGCAGCGGGGAACCCGGAATCTTATCAAACAGTCCGGTACACTGGATGACGGAGTCATCGTCGATGACGCCTTCCAGCAGACCGCCCACACTGGTTACCAGCTTAAAGGTGGAACCGGGCGCTGTTTTCTGCTGCGTAGCCTTGTTGTAAAAAGGCTGGGAAAGATCGCTGTTCAGTTTCTGGTAATACTCCACGTCCATCTGATTGGCCAGACGGTTATTATCATATCCCGGATAAGTAACGCAGGCCAGGATCTCGCCGGAATTTGGATCGGTGATCACCACCGAACCGGAACAGGGATCCAGGGCAAGCTGTGCCGGCGTGATCTCCAGCTTTGATATTTTCTGATACATAAAATCAAAGGAACTCATCTGCCCGGATGCCAAAGCGGCATAATCCGGATCATCCGCGGAGAGAATGCCCTGGTCATAGAGCGCAAGACAAAGCTCCGTTCCCGAGATCACATCATCCAGGATCAGATAGTGGTACAGCAGCTTGGAAAACTCACTGTCTGTTTTCAGATAATCGGCAATATAGGCCGCCAGCGCTTCATATACCTCATGGGAATCCAGATAGGTATCTTCCTCCGTGAAACCGGAGATATCCACCCAGTTCTGGCTGGCCGCATAAGTGAGAAACTCCTGCAGGCTGATGGTTTCCTCTCTGGTCCATGCCAGGTAAGTCTCATCCGCCTTGTCGATGGCGTCCTCCTTTAAAATGCCGGTGTCCTCCATCAGCATATCATTGACGATATAGCTGATATACTCCTGCATCTCCTCCGGCAAATCTTTGTAAGCCTGGGGCTGATCTCCCGTCAGCTGATCCGTCACAGAGGCAAAAACCTGCTGCTGCTTCTGGGTGAACCTGGCATAGATGCTTTTTTCCGTCTCTGATGCATCCTCCGCCGCAAAGTGATCCATATCCAGCACACTGTTGTTGATCAGCGCAAAATACACATCATAGATGGGGATGGGGATCGCGGAGGTATCGGTATTTTCATCGGCTTCAAACTCTTTGATAGGAGAAAGATTCCCCAGGATGATGCCGGCGATGGTCTGCTCCAGTATCTGGTAGGAAGCAATCTGCAGATCCCGGTCGATGGTCAGATAAACGTCATTTCCCTGAACCGGTTCCTGCATGGAATCTTCATCGATCTCCAGCACCTTGCCAAGACTGTCCACGTAGACCGTCTCACTGCCGTCCTTTCCCTGCAGCGTGGTTTCCATCACCTGCTCGATTCCCGTCTTTCCCACGATGGAAGTGGTGGAATAGTCAGGGTTTTCCTCCTGCAGTTCTTCCAGCTCTTCCGAAGAAATCTTGCCGGTATAACCGATAAGAGGAGCAAAATACTCGCTGTCATTGTAAACCCTCACAGAGTCCTCCATGATATCCACGCCTTCCAGCTCGCTTTGATGCTCCATGATCATTGCCACGGTCTTTTCACTGACGTCGGTGGCTATGGTTACCGGAACGTACTTCTGATAACTGATGGTGGACAGAAGATACCGCAGGGAAGTCATTTTCAGCAGTTCTTCTTTACTGTAGGATTCCGGAAGCCCGTACTGTTCCAGCTCTTTGGCGGTATAGGGATCCTCTTCTGGAATAATGGCAAACCGTTCCACCGCCAGATCCTCCATGATCTGATCCGGCGTAGCATTGACTTCATCCTTTTCCAGATCATCGATCAGGCTGTGGCCATATACGTCGGCCCGGAACCGGTCCAGCGAAAAATCGGTGACGTCAAAAGCGTATTCCCCGTTTTCACCTATGACAATATGAAAACTGTTGTCCACCTCGTCGCCGCAGGACTCGATGATCTGAATCAGTTTCCAGATCTCTGCGTTCAGAGAAAGATTCCGGATCCGGTTGGAATCATATGTCCCGCTGTCCTCCAGGGTCACGGAATAGGACAGTTCGTTGTAGGCCAGCACATTGCCGCTGCGGTCCATGATATTTCCTCTGGTGCTTTTTATGGTTCGCTCTCTCGTGGTCTGCAAAGAAAAATTGTCCGCATACTCCTGTCCGTGGATAATCTGCAGAGAAAAAATCCTCTGCAGAAGTATCGCCGCCATCACGAGAAAACCTATGATCAAAACGCTCGTTCTCGACAGATTTATTTTCTGAAATGTCTTTTTTATCTTCTTAACCAAGGTGATCTTTGTCCTTCCACTTCATATTCTGACAGTTTACGGTTTATTTTGAAAAACAGCCGATAGAAAATCAGCGTCATAACCACAGTGTAGACGGTTTCCGGAATGATAACACGGCTTAAATATCCCGGAAAATACAGTCTTCCCCTCAGCATGAACTGCAGCCCGTATATGACGCAGCCGTATGCCAGATCACTGACGGTGACCAGCGCCATGGGCACTTTGATATCCTCATCAAAAAACACTTTATAAAGGAAGCCGTTCAGATACCCCACCCAAAGATAGATCAGCGCGTTGAATCCGAAAAGGTTCCCATAAAAAAGATCAATCATCAGCCCGCTTAAAAAACCGGTGAACATTCCGATTCGTTTCCCGCACATCAGCCCGAAGGAAACGGTCAGGATCAGCAGCAGATTCGGCGAGACAGAAGCGATTGCCAGGGCTTTGAACACCGTGCTCTGCAGCAGGAACGTGACCAAAACCAAAGCAGCCAGTATCAGCTTTCTGCGCATCATTCTCCTCCTTTATCCTTCAGCTCTTTGATCACCAGCACTTCATGGATATGGGCAAAATCCACGACAGGAACCAGGTAACCCGTTTTCGTCAGATTATTGGAATCCATCTCCACTTCATCGATATAGCCGATCAGAATTCCCTTTAAAAATTTATCGCTGATATCGGAGGTGACGATCCGGTCGCCGGGCTGTACTTTATCTTCCCTGTCCAGCAGCTGGATAAAATTCAGTTTTCCTTCTTCCATCAGCAGCAGATTTCCGGTGACCATGCAGTTGTCCGAGGTGGATGCCACCGTAGCGCTGACATTGCTGGAATCATCGATGATGGAACGAACCGTCGCCCAGTCCTTTCCCACTTCCGTCACGATGCCCGCCAGGCCTCCGTCCGCCAGGACGTTCATATCCACCTGGATGCCGTCGTCGCTTCCCCTGTTGATGACAAAAGTACTGTACCAGTTTCCCGGATCTTTGGAGATCACCTGGGCGGCTACTTTATCATACTGGGTGTAATCCTGATCCAGCTCATAAAGCTTAGTCAGCCGGTTCAGCTCTTCCTGATCCTCCAGCAGCTTATTATTTTCTTCTGTCAAGGAAGCCACTTTTTCCTCCAGCTCTTCATTCTCTTTTTGCAGCTTTTTCGCATCCTGGAAGCCGCTGGTCTGATCCCGCAGCCAGCTTCCCATTACATTGATCCCTTTCTGAAAAGGAGAAATCACGTATCCTGCTCCCTGCTGCAGCGGGGCAAAAGAAAATCTGGAGGAGGCAGCCAATCCGATCAGCCCAATACAGATGACCGTCATGATGATAACCCAGTGTTTTGTCTTGATGGAAAATCGATTTTTTTTCTTCATGATACTCCTTATTAATACCTGTGTTTCTTTCCCTTGCTTCTGGCCGGAAAGGCCCAGTGCCAAAGCGTTTTATGTGTAATGATCTCCTTTAACCCGTATACGGCGGACAGATCGCTGTACTGGGAGGTTTTCACCGCACATTCCAGTCTTCTGGACAGATAAGCGCTCAGATTGGTGATCTTTGTGCATCCACCGGCCAGATAGATTCCCTCCTGAAGGATACTGCTGCGCACCTGAGGCGGCGTCCGCTCCAGAAACAGCTGGATTTCCTCGCACATATGATTTACGATGCGCCGCACCGCTTCATTGACAATAACGTCCGTCACGATTCCTTCCCGGGGCAGTCCGGAAACCGTGTCGACCCCGACTACTTTCCTTGCCTCGCTTTTTTCCAGCGAAAATCCGGCCATGGCAGCCTTCAGCCGCGCCGCCGTCCGACGGCTGATATGCAGTCCGCAGCGCTTTCTCACATTGGCCACAATGGCGTCGTCGATGGAATTCCCTCCGCTGCCCAGCGGTTTGCTGATGATAACCCGGCTGTCCGCGATGATGGAAAGTTCCGTGGACTGAGCGCCCATATCGATGATCATAGACCCTCTGGTTTTGGTGATGGGAATTCCCAGCGCCAGCGCGTTGACGATGGGCCGTTCCACCAGATACACGCGGCTCTTTCGCAGATCTCCTCCGCTGGCTACCGCATGATAGGCTCTTTTTTCAATCTCCGTCATATTCATGGGGACAGAAAAATAGACAATCGGCCTGCTCCCGAAGTATCTGCTGATTTTTCGAAGCAGCAGCTGTAATACGACTTCCAGATGGCCGATATTTGCAATCATACCGCCGCTCATGGGAGAAGAGACTTCAATATTATGAGGAGATTTTTCATACATTTCGTAAGCGTCATTGCCGATGGCAATCACCTCGTCTCCATTTCTGATGGCGATCATGTTCTTTTCGATTAATATTTCATCTTTCTTCAGAGAATAGATCTTTACAGTGTCCGAACCAAGATCCACTCCGAATATTTCCTGTAAAATCATGATAGATAACCCCTTTATGTCAGCTGCATCATCCCCTCCTGACGCAGACTGCAGTAAGTAAGATCACCGATGATAATGTGATCCAGCAATGAAATGCCAAGAATCTCCCCTGCCTGGCAGACCCGTCTGGTAATCCGGATATCCTCCTCGCTGGGCAGGGGATCCCCGCTGGGGTGATTGTGCACCAGGATGATATACACGGCATGATAAGACATCGCCTCCAGGTAGATCTCCCTGGGCGATATGAGCGATGCGTTGACCGTGCCTCTGGAAAGTTCCGTCTCTCCCAGCAAATGATTCCTGGTATCCAGCATCATGCACACCAGCGTTTCCTGCTCCAGATGCCGCATATCTTCCATGTAATAATCGGCGATGGTTCCGGGTTCCTGAAAACGCAGGGCGCTCTTCGATGCGCTTTTGGCAATCCTTCTTGACAGTTCCCCGATACATTTGATCTGTATCGCCTTTACCTCTCCGATCCCTTTGATCTCCTGAAGCTGTGTCAGGGACAGGTGATGAAGGCCCAAAAGCCCCGGATAGGTTGGGGAACATGTCAGTATCTCGCTGGCCAGCGCAAGGGATGAACTTCCTTTCGTTCCGCTGCGCAGAATGATTGCCAGCAATTCCTCATCGGACAGTTTTTTCGCGCCCAGCTTTCTGAATTTCTCATAAGGACGCATTTCAGCAGGCAGCTGTTTCATTTTTTTATGATTCGTCATAGTCCTCCTTAGTCTCTTCAGGCAGAAACCAGGAATGTCCGATTTTTATTCTAGCACAAATGCGCGCCAAAGTATACCGCCTTTTATGTTAAATTTTCCATTTGTCCGAGGATAACGGCCTCCGCCGTTTTCAGACCGTCCATGGCCGCCGATGTGATGCCTCCCGCGTAACCGGCTCCCTCCCCGCAGGGATACAGTCCCTTTACGGCGCTCTGGAAGGTATCGTCCCGCCAGATCCGCACCGGAGAAGAAGAACGGCTCTCCACCGCGGAAATCAGACAGTCATCCCGGTCAAATCCGGCGATTTTGCTTCCAAAAGCGCGGATCCCCTCTTCCAGCGCATTTCCCATAAAAGGAGGAAGCAGGGAGCGGACATCGGTCAGATGATACGCTCCTTTCATGCAGGGCTTTACCTCACCCAGTCCGGCGCTCGCCTGGAAACGGCAAAAATCAGCAAAAAGCTGTACTGGTATGGCTCCCTGCCCCGCCGCAAACGCCCTTTCCTCCAAGGCGCGCTGAAAGGCGATGCCTCTTAGCGCCTCCGGGACAGAAGAATCGCCGTACTTCATAAAATCCTCCGTCGTCACCGTAACGATCAGCGCGCTGTTGGCGTTGCGGGAATCCCTTCCGTGATAACTCATGCCGTTGACTGCCAGCAGCCCTTTTTCGGAAGAGGCATTGACCACATACCCTCCGGGACACATGCAGAAGCTGTAGACTCCTCTGCCGTCTTTTGTCTGATGGGTCAGCTTATAGGGCGCCGCCCCCAGACGCGGCGCCTGCTCCCTGCCATACTGGGAAAGATTGATCATCGTCTGCGGATGCTCGATACGGATACCGGCCGCAAAGGATTTGGCGCTCATGGGGACTCCCCTGTCATACAGCATTTGGAACGTATCCCGCGCACTGTGCCCGATGGCCAGAACCAGCGCGTCTGCCGGAAGCCATTCTTTATTATTGACTTCTATGGCGGTGATTCTTCCCTTCCCGCAGGCAATATCCGTCATCTTTGTCCCAAAGAAAAACCGGCCTCCCATTTCTTCGATGGATCGTCTCAGATTTCGGACGATGGAAATCAGCTGATCCGTGCCCAGATGGGGTTTCTGCTGCCAGAGAATCTCCTCCGGCGCTCCAGCCTGCACGAACAGTTCCAGCACTTTACGGTTCCGTCCTCTGGGATCTTTGACCGTGGTATTTAACTTCCCGTCGGAAAAAGTACCGGCTCCTCCTTCCCCGAACTGCACGTTGGATTCTTCATCCAGTATGCCGCTTTCCCAGAACGCATTCACCTTCCGGATCCGTTCCTCCACCTTATCGCCCCGTTCCAGAATCTGCGGCGCAAATCCGTGGCGTGCCAGAAGCCACGCGCAGAACAGCCCCGCCGGACCGCTTCCAACCACCACCGGCCGGAAGGCAGGATTGACTTTTCCCTCCGGCGCAAAATCGTATCCCTTCTCGTCGGTTAACGTAACATTTTTATTGTTAACTTTTTTCCAGATCTTTTCCTCGCGAATACCTTTCAGCGATACGTCGACGGAATATACCAGATATAATTCCGGTTTCTTCCTGGCGTCCAGGGACTGCCGGACGATTTGTACCCGCTCGATCTCATCCCGGGAAACCCGAAGGATGTGAGTGATCTTTTTCATCAGTGCATCGCTGCCGTGATCCACCGGAAGTTTCATCTGTGTGATTCTTATCATATGATCTCCTTTGCGCAGGCCCTGCCGGCCACCGCCGCGCTGCTCCAGGCCCACTGCAGGTTATAGCCGCCGCAGTTTCCATCCACGTCCACCACTTCTCCGGCAAAATACAGTCCCGGCACCAGGGTGGATTCCATGGTTTCCGGCCGGATTTCTTCCGTGGATACGCCGCCGGAGCAGACCTGAGCCTGAGAAAAAGGCCCCGTTTCCCGGATGATGATGGGGTAGTTTTTTATTTTCTGAGCCAGTTCCATGGTATAACGGATTTCCGTACACAAAATGGGAATCAGCTTTTTGGGCAAAAGTCCGATCAAAGATTCTTCCAGCGTCTTGTAACTGCAGCTTTCTAACCGTGATTCCAGAAAAGCCGCCAACTGTTCCACGGAAAAATCCGGCATAAAGTCTAAAACAGCCAGAACACGGCTCCCCCGCTCCAGAGCACGGGCAGCAAAACGGCTGATGGAAAAGACCGGTATGCCAGAGATGCCGTAGTCGGTAAACTGGACTTCGCCCCGCTGATACGCAATCTGGCGGTCATTTTCCAGCAGCGCAACCGCTGCTTCAAACCGGACGCCCGCCCATTTGGCGAACCAGGAACCCACGCCCTTTAACCCCACCAGAGCCGGCAGCGGCGTCACAATCCGGTGCCCCAGGCTCTGCGCTAAAGAAAAGCCGTCATTTCCGGAACCGGTCACGGAAGAAGCGCAGCCGCCCGCCGCCAGGATCACCCGTTCCGCCTGATAGGTGTAGGTTTCTGTTGAAACATGAAAGAGTTTCCTCTCTTTTCGAATTCCCGTCACACGTTCTCTGGTTTTTAGCTTCACCTTACGATGACGCGCTTCCATATACAGTACGTCCCGGACGGCGGACGCCTGCTCGCTGTAGGGATACAGCCCGCCGCTGCGGTTTTTCGTATAAATGCCAAGGCCGGTAAAAAACTTCAGCGTCTCAGGCAGGGGAAAGGCGCAGATCACACGCCAGGGAAACTCCTCCTGACTGCTGTGATATTCCTGCGGATCCTGCTTCACATTAGTCAGGTTGCATTTTCCATTGCCCGTAGCAAGAAGCTTTTTCCCAAAACCATCGTTTTGCTCCAGCACCGTGACCGCCGCGCCCTCTCCCGCTGCCATAACGGCAGCCATCAGTCCGGCTGCTCCTCCTCCTATGACGATAACCCGCATATCCCTCTCCTTTCCTTACAGGGTAACCAGTCCTCTTTCTTTCAGTTTCTGAAGACTCATCAAAATTCCCAGTTTTGCATGTTCCCAGGTCAGACCGCCCTGAAAATAAACGGCGTAGGGCGGTTTGATGGGGCCGTCCGCGCTCAGCTCGATGGAAGATCCCTGGACGAACGCCCCCGCCGCCATGATCACATCGCTGTCATAACCGGGCATGGCCCACGGTTCCGGATCCACGTAACTGTCCACCGGCGCTGCCGCCTGTATCCCTTTACAGAATGCAATGACACTTTCTGGATTTCCAAATTCCACCGCCTGTATGATATCATGACGGCTCTCTGTTCCATTTGGTATCACAGAAAATCCCAGCTTTTCATAGATGTTTGCGGCGAAAATCGCACCTTTGAGCGCTCCCGCCACCACTGTAGGCGCCAGGAAAAATCCCTGGTAGAAAGACTGGTTGACGCCCAAAGTAGCCCCCACCTCTTTCCCCAATCCGGGGGAAGTCAGACGGTAGGCCGCATTCCTTACGTACTCTTCTTTGCCGGCGATATATCCGCCGATGGGCGCCAGCCCGCCGCCTGGATTTTTGATCAGCGATCCCACCATCAGATCCGCTCCCACATCGGTAGGTTCTCTGCGCTCCACAAATTCTCCGTAACAGTTGTCCACCATACAGATCACGTCCGGCTTGATCTTTTTGACAAAGGAAATCAGTTCTCCGATCCTGTCAACGGACAGCGTCGGCCTGGTCTGATACCCCTTGGATCGCTGGATGGTCACCAGTCTGGTACGGTGGTTGATGGCATTTTCTATGTTTTCAAAGTCAAAAGAACCGTCCGGTTTCAGATCCACCTGCCGGTAGGAAATCCCGTATTCCGCCAGTGAACCATTGGAAGGACGAATGCCGATGACTTCCTCCAGCGTATCATACGGTTTTCCCACCGGTGAAAGCAGCTCGTCATTGGGCCGCAGATTCCCCGCCAGCGCCACCGCCAGCGCATGGGTTCCGCAGGCGATCTGGGGGCGCACCAAGGCGTCTTCTGTGTGAAAAGCACTGGCATAGACGGCTTCCAGTGTATCCCGTCCCAGATCGTTATAACCGTAACCGCTGCTGGAATACAGACAGGCCTCGCTCACCCGGTTCTCCTGCATGGCGCGGATCACCTTCAGCTGATTGTATTCCGCCGTCTCGTCAATCTTATCAAACCGCTCTTTCAGTTTTTTGCATAATCTTTCTCCAAACTCGTATACAGCCCCGTCAATCCCCATAGACTGATACATTTCTTTTTTCTCGTCCATATTATCCCTCATTCTCATATGATTCCCTGCTCGCGGCACAAAGTCAGCATATAATCCAGTATTTTCTTCTCATCGTAATCAAACTTTTCTTTTTCAATCCAGATCACGTCTTTCTCCCGCCGAAACCAGGTCAGCTGCCGTTTGGCAAAATGCCTGGTATCCCGTTTCAAAATCCGCACTGCTTCCTCCAGGGAGATCTCTCCCTCCAGCCAGGAAAGCAGTTCCTTGTAGCCCAGTCCCTGCATAGAAGTCATTCCCCTGGTATAGCCTTCTTTGTACAGCGTCTCCACCTCTGCCGCCAGACCTTCCTCCATCATCTGATCGACTCTCTGTTCGATTTTCTGATAAAGAAGTTCCCGCGGTTCATTGAGCACAAAATACAGATACCGGTAGGGCGATTTCCTTTCCCGCTGTTCCCGGTTATGTGCCGAAATCTGCTTTCCCGTCTGCTGATGGTATTCCAGCGCCCGGATCACCCTCCTGACATTATGGGGGTGAATCTGCGCCGCGGCATCCGGATCCCTTTCCTTAAGCATCCGGTGCAGTTTTGGCGCGCCTTCCCGCCTGGCAATCTCTTCCAGTTCCCGGCGCAGGCCGCAATCCTCTCCATGACTGGTAAAATCAATGTCATAGAGAACCGACTGGATATAAAATCCGGTCCCTCCGGTCAGGATGGGAATATGGTTCCTTTTCCATATCTGCTCCATAGCCTCCTTAGCCATTTGCTGAAACCGTACCACGTCGAAAGCCTGCGCTGGATCCAGCACATCGATCAGATGATGGCGAATCCCTTCCATCTGATCCGGCCGGATCTTGGCCGAACCGATATCCATCTTCCGGTAAACCTGCATGGAATCTGCGGAAATGATTTCTCCTTTGACCGCCCTGGCCAGGCCAAGGGACAGTTTTGTCTTTCCCACCGCGGTGGGCCCGGTCAATATCAACAATGGTTTCATGACGTCTCTTCCCTTTCTATCTATACGCGCTTGAATTTCTTTTCCAGCTCATAGCGGCTCATGGAAATGATGGTGGGCCGTCCATGGGGACAGTGATACGGATTCTCCAGTTTCAAGAGCTGGCCGATCAGGTGCTCCGCTTCCTGAAAAGAGAGGTTCTGATTCCCCTTTACCGCAGCTTTACAGGCCATGGAAGCCAGCTTTCCGGCAAAAATCTCCGGCGTCATCCTGCCGTTTTCTTCCTCCAGACTGTCCAGCAGTTCCACGAATATCTCCTTGTCTTCAATCCCGTACAGATTACAGGGAACGGCCCGGATCGTATATTCCTTCCCGCCGAAAGGTTCCAGTTCAAATCCAAATTCCCGAAACCACGACTCATTTTCCCGAATCAGTTCCAGTTGGCGCAAGCTTAAGGAAACCACCGCAGGAATGGCCAGATACTGGGAGATGATCTCCTTCTTTTTCATCTCATGGAGCAGCCTCTCATACAGGACTTTCTCATGGGCGGCATGCTGATCGATGATAAACAATTTGTCCTCCATCTGTACCATCCAGTATGTACCGAACACCTGACCGATCACCCGGTGTAGACTCCGGGAATTTTCCGCAAGCAGTTTCCTGTCTTCAAACAGACTCATCTGTTCTTCTTTTTTCCCATCTTTTTCTTCTTCCTTTTTCACCGGCAGCTTTTCATAGACGCCGGTTTCCCGGATCTTACTTTCCGGCGGGATCGGTTTGGGATCCTCCGCCGTTTCTTTTGAAAGAGCTGCCTGCGCCTGTTTTCTTTTTATCTCAAAGGGCTCCGGAGCCGGCGCGGCAGCCGGCCTTTCCTGTGCCGGTTTCCTTCGGGCCGGATCAAAGGAAACTTCCGGGATCAATTCTTTTCCCGTCAGTGCGTCATTGACCGCCCGGTATACGATATGATACAGTTCCTCGCTGTTTTGGAAACGCACCTCCCGTTTGGCCGGATGGACGTTCACATCCACTTTCTCGGGATTGATCTGAAAGAAAAGCGCCGTAAAAGGAAATTTATGCTGCATCAGAAAAGACCGGTAGCCATCCTCAATGGCCTTGGTGAGGATATTATTTTTGACGTACCGTCCGTTTACAAAATAGTTCTCAAAGCCACGATTGCCTCTGGATACAGTCGGTTTCCCGATATAACCGCTGATGGAGACGTCTCCTTCCTCCGCCTTTACTTCCGTCAGCTCCTTTGTGATCTCCCGCCCATAGATCTGATAGATGATTTCCTTAAAATTCCCGTTTCCCGAAGTGTTCAGCCTGGTCTGGCCGTTTTGCATAAATTTAAAAGAAATCTCCGGATGTGACAGGGCCATCTGTTCCATCAGGCTGCCGATATAGGAGCCTTCCGTGGCCGGAGATTTTAAAAATTTGGCCCTGGCCGGCGTATTGTAAAAAAGATTTCGCACCAGAAACGTGGTGCCCTTTGGCGCCCCGATCTCCTCCTGCTCTTTTTCCACCCCGCCTTCGATAATATAACGGGTTCCGGTCAGCGCATCCGGCGTTTTGGTGATCAGCTCCACCTGGGATACCGCGGCGATACTGGATAACGCTTCTCCGCGAAACCCCAGGGAAGATATCGTCAGAAGATCCTCCAGGGAAGTAATCTTGCTGGTGGCGTGACGCCAGAAGGCAGAGGGCACCTGATCCTTTTCGATTCCGCCTCCGTTATCGGTGATCCGGATCAGCGAAATTCCTCCCTCCCGGATTTCCACCGTTATGGCCGTCGCCCCCGCATCGATGGAATTTTCCACCAATTCTTTCACCACAGAGGATGGCCGTTCCACCACCTCTCCGGCTGCAATTTTATCAATTGTCACCTGATCCAGCATCGTAATTTTTTTCATATCTGCCACCGGTTCTTAATCTTATTCTGAAGACGGTTCAGGGTATTTAACGCCTCCAGCGGCGTTAAATTGGAAATATCCAGCGTCTTCAGTTCCTCTATAATATCATCGTTTTGTACCGTGTCAAACAGGGACATCTGTTTCATATCCACCTCGTCGTAATGAACGGATTTCCCCTTTTTCTTCCCCGCCTGGGAAAGATCCTTCACCGCCGCCAGGATGTCCGCGTTGCTCAGCTCCTCCACCAGTTCCCTGGCGCGGGCGATCACACTGTCCGGCACGCCGGCCAGCTTGGCCACCTGGATACCGTAGCTTTTATCCGCGCCGCCCCGGACGATTTTTCGCAGAAAGACGATATCGTCTCCTTTTTCTTTCACGGCGATACAGTAATTTTTCACTCCCGGCAGTTTGCCTTCCAGTTCTGTCAGCTCGTGATAATGGGTGGCAAACAGTGTTTTTGCACCCAAAAGCTTTGGATTGCTGATATGCTCTATGACCGCCCAGGCAATGGACAGTCCATCAAAGGTGCTGGTCCCCCTGCCGATTTCATCCAGGATCAGCAAACTATTGGCCGTGGCGTTGCGCAGGATGGTAGCCACCTCCGTCATCTCCACCATAAAGGTACTCTGTCCGCTGGCCAGATCGTCGGAAGCGCCCACACGGGTAAAGATCCGGTCCACAATCCCGATCTTCGCTTTCTCCGCGGGCACGAAACTGCCGATCTGCGCCATCAGCACGATGAGGGCCGCCTGGCGCATGTAGGTAGACTTACCGGCCATATTGGGACCCGTAATGATGGAGATGCGGCTGGCGCCGTTGTCCAGATAGGTATCGTTGGGAATGAACATATCGTTGGAAATCATTTTCTCCACCACCGGATGGCGGCCGCCTTTGATATCGATGACCCCGCGGCCGTTCATCTTCGGCCGGACGTAATGATTGTGCATCGCCGTCAGGGAAAGAGACGCAAACACATCGATGCCGGCCACTGCCTGCGCCGTTTCCTGGATCCTGGCAATCTCCTTTGCCAGCGTATCCCGCACCTCGCAGAACAGCTGATACTCCAGCGCATACAATTTATCCTCCGCGCCCAGAATCATATTTTCCAGCTCTTTGAGTTTCGGCGTATAATACCGTTCCGCGTTAGCCAGCGTCTGCTTGCGGATATAATCCTCCGGAACTTTGTCCTTAAAAGAATTAGTTACCTCCAGATAATAGCCAAAAACCTTATTGTATTTGATTTTCAGATTCCGGATGCCTGTTCTCTCCCGCTCCTGTGTCTCCAGCTGAGTCAGCCAGGTCTTTCCTTCCGTCTTTGCCTGCCGGAAATGATCCACATCCTCATGAAAGCCATCCTTGATGATGCCGCCTTCCTTCATAGCCAGGGGCGGCTCCTCCTGGATGGCAGACTCCAGCAGCTGATACAGATCGTTCAGATCGTCCAGCTGACGGTACAGCCGCGCCAGCAGGGGACTCTCAAATTCTGCCAGCAGGCTGCGGATATGGGGCAGCATGGACAAAGAGGATTTAAAAGCGATCAGATCCCTTGGGTTTGCCGTCTGATAGCTGATTTTGCTGACCAGCCGTTCCATGTCGTAAACCGGATTCAGGTACTCTCGGATTTCATCCCGGGAAATCGCCTTTTGATTCAGCTCTTCCACTGCATCCAGCCGTTCGTTGATCTGATCGATATCGATCAGGGGCTGTTCCACGAAATTGCGCAGCATCCTGGCTCCCATGGCTGTTTTTGTCTTGTCCAGCACCCAGAGAAGAGAACCTCTCTTTTGCTTCTCCCGCAATGTCTCCACCAGTTCCAGATTCCTCCTGCTGGAACTGTCGATCACCATGTATTTCTCCGCCGCATAGGGATGAATCTGCGTCATATGGGCCATGGAAGTTTTCTGCGTCTCAAAAAGATACAAAAACAGAGCGCCTGCGGCGATCACCCCGGCGGGATAATCCACAAGCCCCAGACCCTTAAGAGAAATCGTTTTGAAGTGATCCTTCAGTGTTCTCTGACATAGTTCATCGTCAAAGTACCAGGCGTCCAGAGCATAGACGGTGATCCCCAGCCGGTTTTTCAGATCGTCCAGATCGATTCCGCTGACCAAAAACGCCTGGTTGCAAATAATCTCGGCCGGCATGAATTTGGCGATCTCATCCAGAAGTTTTCTCTCTTTATCCACCTCTGTGAGAAAGCATTCTCCCGTCGTCACGTCCGCCAAAGAGACGCCGTACATCCCGTCCAGGCAGACGATGGCCATAATATAATTATTCTTCGATTCATCCAGGCTTTGGGTATTCAGATTGGTCCCCGGCGTGACGATGCGGGTGACTTCCCGCTTCACCAGCCCTTTGGCCTGTTTCGGATCCTCCACCTGCTCACAGATCGCCACTTTATATCCTTTGTCAATGAGACGGTTAATATAAGTATCCGCGGAATGGTACGGCACGCCGCACATGGGAGCACGCTCTTTTTGGCCGCAGTCTCTGCCGGTCAGCGTCAGTTCCAGCTCTTTGGACGCCAGCAGCGCGTCGTCAAAAAACATCTCATAAAAATCACCCAGCCGGTAGAAGAGAATACAATCCCGATAGGCTTCTTTTGTCTCCACATACTGCTGCATCATTGGTGAAAGGTTTGTCACAGATTTTCCCTCGCTTCCTGAATGCGGCTTCCCATATAATAGAAGCCGCGGCATTCATCCAAAGAAACCGGCAGAAGTTTCCCGATTTCCTCTTTTGTCCCCGGAAAATGAACGAGAATGTTCTGACTCATTCTTCCCGTCAGCAGACCCTCCTTATGACTGTCGATCTCCTCGGCCAACACTTCCTGCACCGTCCCCTGAAAACGGGAGGTCCTCTCCTCGGATATCTGCTGGACTTCTTTGAGCAGACGGGAGAAACGGTCTTTTACCACGTCTTCCGGCACCTGATTTTCCATGGCCGCCGCCGGAGTACCCGTCCGTTTGGAATAGATAAAGGTAAAGGCGCTGTCAAAGCGTACCTTGCGGATCACATCCAGTGTTTCCTGAAAATCCTCTTCCGTCTCTCCCGGAAAGCCGACGATAATATCCGTAGTCAGAGAAATATCCGGCACTGCCTGCCGGATCTTCTTGGTCAACGCCAGATAATCCCCCTTGGTATACCGGCGGTTCATTTCTTTTAAAATACGGCTGCTGCCCGACTGCAGCGGCAGATGCAGATGATGGCAGATTTTATCGCTGGATTTCATCACCTGGATCAGTTCATCCGACAGATCCTTGGGATGGGAGGTCATAAACCGGATACGCTTAAGACCTGGAATTTTTTCAATCTCCTGCAAAAGCTGTGCAAAGGTAACCGGCTCGTCCAGATTTTTGCCGTAGGAGTTGACATTTTGCCCCAGCAGCATCACCTCCACCACGCCGTCCGATACCAGTTTTTCTATCTCGCGGATGATATCTTTTGGATTTCTGCTGCGCTCCCGTCCTCTCACGTACGGAACGATACAGTAGCTGCAGAAATTATTGCAGCCGAACATGATGTTGATGCCGGATTTAAAAGCGTATTTGCGGTCCGTAGGCAAATCCTCCACGATCTGATCCGTTCCCTCCCAGATATCCACAACCATATTGTCCGATTCCATCCGCCGGATCAGAAGTTCGGCAAACTTGAAGATATTATGCGTTCCAAAAATCAGATCCACAAAAGGGTAGCTTTTCCGGATTTTTTCCACCACCTGAGGTTCCTGCATCATACAGCCGCACAGTCCGATCATCATATGGGGATTCTTCTTTTTCAGGCTGTGCAGATATCCCAGATGTCCATACACTTTCAGATTGGCGTTCTCCCGCACTGTGCAGGTGTTATAGAGCACCAGGTCAGCGTGATCTTCCTCCCCTTTTGCAAAACCGGCCTGCTCCAGAATTCCCTCCAGTTTCTCAGAATCCCTGGCGTTCATCTGACAGCCGAAGGTAACGCAGCAAAACCTGAGGATATGCCCGAGTTCATCTCTCTTTTTTTCCACGATTTTTTTTAACTGCTCAATGAAGTAATACTGACGCTCTGGTTCTGTTTTGGGTGCGTTTTTGAAAATTTCACTGTTTTCTGTTCTGTTATCCGAATTTTTCATTGTTTTTCGTTTCTCCTTCTACTGCGTTCCAGGACAAATATGCATAATTATAACCAATGCCGTGAAATCTTGCAACAAAAAATATACCACACGGAATACCTGAACAATGTAAAGTTTCAGACAGCAAATGGAAGTATCTCTCCCATCTGCTGTCTGTCATTCATAAACTCTTTTCTCCGTCACCAGCACCTGTGGCAAGATATCCAGTTCCTCAAATGGTACTTTTTCAAACACCTGGAACTCAAAAGCCACCGCCGCCGTGCGATGATCCGGATGTCTGCTTAAATAACGGTCATAAAATCCCTGACCGTAGCCGATGCGATGACGCATCCGGTCAAAGGCCACCCCTGGAACCAGCAAAAAAGCGTCCTCACAGAAGGCTTCCCGGCAGTTTTCCGGCTCGGGGATCTGGAAATACCCGGGTTTCAGCTGATCAAAGGAGGTGATTTCATAGAAAATCATATCTTTTCCCGTCACCTTTGGAACGGCAACCCGTTTTCCCATCTGCCAGGAACGCCGGATCAGTTCCCTGGTCATCACTTCCCGGTTAAAATCCATATAGGCGAACATCCAGCCGCTTTTTTTCCAGGCATCCAGCGTCAGAATCTTTTCGCAGATGGCCTGGCTGGCCTGTTCGATCTGCTCCGGGGAAGCTTCCTTTCTCCTTTTAAAAACTTCTTTTCTAATGCTTTGTTTTGTGTCCATATTTTTCTCCCAGATTTACAATCGTGCCGTCCTTTTCCTGAATATCAATCTGATCCAGCTGGGATCGAAGATTCATGCGGACGCTGGCGATATACTCTCTTCTTAACCTGGCCTGTTCCGTCTTTTCCTGGGGGGTCAGTCCCACAGACTTGGACTTGCGGGCCAGTTCATTGATGCGGGCAAGATCTTTTTCGTTCATAATACTATTCTTCTCCTTTTCCTGGTGTCGTTTAACTGTATACTTCCGTCAGAGCATTTTCTCAATATAATCAATGAGATAAAATTCCTCCCTTTGATTGGCCCGAAACAGCGTTCCGCAGCATTCTCCGTTTATGATCCGGTGAATGATATGGAAATCTTCGCCGTTGGCGATAATCATATCCGCTCCCGCGCTGGTAGCCAGCTTGGCCGCCTTCAGCTTGGTGGCCATGCCCCCGGTTCCCACACTGCTTCCTGTGGTTCCTTTCCCCATCTCGATCAGATGGGCGTCTATGGATTCCACCACATCGATAAATCTGGCTTTTTTATTCAGATGGGGATCGTCAGTAAACAGTCCGTCGATATCCGACAGCAGGATCAAAAGATCTGCGCCGATCAACGCCGCCACCACGGCGGACAGCGTATCGTTGTCGCCGAACTCGATCTCATAGGTGGCAATGGTGTCATTCTCATTGACGATGGGAATGGAACCCAGTTTTAACAGTTCCTCAAAAGTATTCTGCGCATTCCGCCGGTTCAGATTATCCACCATGGTGTTTTTCGTCATCAGCACCTGGCTGGCAACCTGATTGTACTCCGCAAACAGTTTCTGATAAATCATCATCAGCTTGGCCTGGCCGATGGCCGCACAGGCCTGTTTGAATGCGATATGATCCGGCGCATCCTTCATGCCCACACTGTTTTTTCCTACCATAATGGCACCGGAGGAAACGAGTACCACCTCTTTCCCCTGATTTCTCAGATCACTGACCTCTCTCACCAGAATCTCCAGTTTAATCAGATCCAGTTTTCCCGTCTCTTTATGCGTTAAAGAGGATGAGCCGATCTTGATAACAATCCTTTTTTTATCCTTCAGTTTTTCACGAAAATCCAATGTTCTGTCCTCTTCCTATATCCTTCAATATTCCGTATCTGCCGCCTCTGCTGCAGATATGGCTTCTTGGTTTTGCCCCATGGGCGGCGTAAACCCGTCGCTGTCCGTAACGGCAGTCTGTTCCCGGTACGTATCCTGTACGATGCACACCCAGGTTTTTCCCGTATTTAATGTAATTTCATTGCCATTGCTGTCGTAGTAATAAGTGGGTCCCCAGGGCGTATGCTTTTTCCAGGTAACGGGAATCGCCTGTCCGTTGGTAATATAGATTCCTTCCCCCGGTTCATCCACATCAATATTCAGATAACCATTTTTGTCGTAAAACCGCCAGGAGGAAAACTGTATGAGAATGTTCCGGCAGGTCAGCTGCTCTCCGGTCTCCTCGTCAATCTGCGGTTCTGCGTACTGGTAACGATAGTACAGCCCGTCCTCCTGATGGTATTCAAACCAGGGCTGATTATACTCATACCCGATCTTCACGATCTGCGCTTTCCAGTTTCCCGGAAGCTCCACCGTCTCTCCCACTTTGGCAAAAGTATAGGCGCCTTCATACCCCTCCTCATACTCCTGACTGTACCCACAGATCTCTATCCCCTTTTGGATCCCCTCAAAACTGGTGTAGGCGTTATGGGGGGATTTCCGGTCTTTGGTACGGTAAAACACATAATCCGTGTAGTCGGCAAGCCCGCTGATATTATCCACCTGCGGCAGTTCCAGAATGGGAAGTGCATAAGCCGACTGACCATAATGGGTATAGATTGCATCAAAGCCCGCGGCATAAAAAATAAAGTAATCACGGCAGCTGCGCATGGAACCGATTTTTTCCAGCTGATCGTAGTCTTCCATGATTGCCATCAGCCTGGTGATCCCGCCCTCCACCGGCGCCTCATAAATCACGCCCGCATTGGCAATGCCCGACTGAGGCACTGCATCCCGGCTGTTGCTCATCATAAAGGCCACCGGCCTTCTGGAGCCGATTTCCTCTTTCACATATTCCCCGGTAAGGTAACTTTTCACCATTCCCTCGGGAATGATTTCTTCTTCCGATTCGATTTCCTGCGGCTCCACAATCCTAGATTCCTCCGTGGGAACTGCAGTCGCCTGTGCGGTCGGTTCCGGCGCCGGACTGGAAGGCTGCTGCTCTTCCTTCCTACGGCATCCTGCCAGTAGCAGCGCCAGCAAAACTGCAAAAAGCAATGCTGTCGTCCTCTTTTTCAAAACTGCTCTCCTTCTCCCGTTCTCATCTGCCGATGCCAAGGGCATTTAATACCTTCTCCTGCTTGGCCTCCATCTGTGCCGCCTCGTCCGTCTCCATATGATCATATCCCAGCAGGTGCAGCAGACTGTGGGCAATGAGAAAGGCATATTCTCTCTTTTCCCCATGACCGTATTCCGCAGCCTGACTGCGAAGCCGCGGCACACAGATCATAATGTCTCCTAAAATCAATTCCCCGCTGTCCGGATCCAGGAAAATATCTTCCTGTTCCTCCACCGTCTGATAATGGGCAGGAGCCGCAAAATCCACCGCTGGGAAAGACAGCACGTCCGTCTCCCGGTCAATGCCGCGAAACTCCCTGTTGGCCCGGCGGATATCTTCCGAATCCGTCAGCACCAGCGTCACTTCCACCTCATATGGACAGTTTTCCTGATGCATCGTCTCCCGGATCACCTGAGCGGCTATGTCCTCACAAGAAAAATCAAAGGAATACTCCCCTTCGTTCTCCAGCCATAATGTCATATCTATCTCCTGTTCCTGTTACTTGTGGTTCTCTTTCCTTTTTTTTCATAGGCTTCATAGGCCTGTACAATTTTTTGCACCAGCGGATGGCGGACCACATCCTTACTGGTCAGCTGACAAAACGCAATGTCGTCTATCTTCTTCAGTACCTGCATGGCCACATCCAGACCGGACACCGTTCCTTTTGGCAGATCCTTCTGTGTGGCATCGCCTGTGATGATCACCTTGGAACCGAAACCGATACGGGTCAGAAACATTTTCATCTGGGCCGGCGTGGTATTCTGCGCCTCATCCAGGATGATAAAAGCATTATCCAGCGTCCGCCCCCTCATATATGCCAGCGGAGCCACCTCGATCAGACCTTTCTCCATGTTTTTGGTAAAACTTTCCGCTCCCATAATCTGATACAGCGCATCATAAAGAGGGCGCAGATAGGGATCTACTTTGCTTTGCAGATCCCCGGGAAGAAATCCCAGTTTTTCTCCGGCCTCGATAGCCGGACGGGTGAGGATAATCCGATTCACCTCGTCATTTCGAAAAGCCGTAATCGCCATCGCCATCGCCAGATAAGTTTTTCCGGTTCCTGCAGGGCCGATGCCAAAGACAATCATTTTTTCCCGGATACTATCCACATACTGCTTTTGCCCCAGTGTCTTCGGCTTTACCATCCGCCCGTTGATGGTGTGACAGATGCAGTCTTTATCCATCTCAACGATGGCCGATTCTTTCTCTTCCATGGAAAGCGCCAGGGCGTAATCAATCTGCTGTTCCGTGATCACATTTCCGCGAACGGCAAGCGTTGACAGCTGCTCCATAATTCTTCTCGCTTTATCCACTTTATCCGCCGGACCGATCACCTTGATGAAACCGTCCCGCGAAATCAGGGAAACCTGAAGGGTGCGTTCGATCTTTTTAATATGCTCATCAAACTGGCCAAAAATATTCGTTTCCTGTCCGGCGGGAATCTGTATCGTCGTTTCTGTAATGCTGCTCATGTATCAGATGTCCTTTCTTTCGTCACTTCTCTTTTCTCTACCGGAGAAGTTTCCCTCATCATTTCCTTTACGAGAATCTTCCCCTTCATGACACACATATTTGCCGATGTGTCTATTTTAACATCTTTCCTGTAGATTTCTACCCCTTTTTGCGTTAAATTCTTCAAAAATGTGTACAGGCGGCGGTTGGCTTTTTGAATCGCCTCTTCTTTCGTATACGTTTTCTTTCGTATCTCATAGGGACGAATCTGCGTGGTGCCGTAAGAAAAAGGAAGTACAAAATTCTCTGTCAGACAAACCGTCCTGGTATCTGTGATCTGATCATAACGAACATCGCCATCCGGGCGAAGTCCAAAATCAAACCGGTAAGAAAACGCGTTAAAAAAGAACCCCCTGGAATCCTCGCCGGTATAAATCCGCTGGGTATACTGCCTGGAAAATTCATCATAATAAGAATAGGAAAGAAATGCCCAGATATCCGCATCTGCAGTCACATATTCATATCCGGTAACCTCCTGGGCGTTCTTTATCTCCAGCGTTCCGGAAACCAGGATATCTCCTTTTTTAAATGTCTGTCCTGCGCTGACCCGGGGCACACCGCTTCTGGTAACGATGGAAATCACTCTGCCATCCCTGTGCGCCACGATATCACAGGGTTCTTTTTCCTGAGCCGCTTCCTGCTCCAAAAGAACATCCTCACGGTTTTCTTTTACTTCCACCAGCAGTCTGGTCCCCTCGATTCTGGCGGATACCCATATCAGCCGGGGGAACTGCTTCCTCAGCAGCGCGGCAATCTCAGGGCAGTCCACTTTTCTTTTGGCAATGCCGTGATATACATTATTTTCTTCCAGACAGGCAAGGATCGTCCGGGTGCTGTAAATGGTGTTTCCCTCCACATGGATGTTCCAGATCCGCAGCGAAAGCAGATAAATCAGCAGCAGGAACAATACCATACCCAGAAAAAAAGCCTTCCTTTTTCTGCTGCGCCAGAAAAAGAAGGGCAATCCATATCTTTTCACGATTCTGACTTTCGTCTTTGTTTTTCTGGCTGCCGGACGAATCTTTCGAAAATCCGCAACACTCATACAGGCTGTCTGAGCATCCGTGCCCTTTTGTATCTTCCACAACGTCAGATCCCCTGCAGCACACAGATTCAGAAAACGTTCCGTCTCCTTTCCGTGAAACTGGATCTGCACAAAACCATGTATGTATCGCAGCCCCTGTTTTATCACATCTCCACCTCATATTCTATTCGAAAAAAACTGCCTGAATTTGTCCGGTCACTTTCATTTCATCTCTGCTATAGTAGACAATCATCAGGTGTTCCCCTTCGATTCGCATCTTTCCTCTTTTCAGAAGAATATGGACGCAGCTGTTCTGGTATTCCAGAATTTTCCGGTAATTTTCCACCACAATCTCACTGCAGCCGCTGCAGGTGACCAGAGAATCCTGGCAGGACAGATCCACGGGAATCTGCAGAGAATCCAGAAACCGTTTCTGCAGAGAACGGATTTTTTTCAACGAAACATCTCCCGGCATTTATTATTCAGTATATGAGTCGGACTGCCGATTATGACTCCATGAAAATCAGACTGAACCAGAGAATCATGTTCTCTCCCAGAAAATAGTCCATCTGATTCTGCTCAATGGTATTGGTCAGCACGATACCGTGGCTTTCAATACAAGGATGCATAATCTCCGGATGGGCGCAGGTCTTCTTCGGATAAGTGCATTTCTCACAGTAGGAGCAGGAATCCGAGGACAGTGTATAACAGGGAACACCATTGATCCGGAGAAATTTTTCAATTTTTCTGGTGATCAGTTCATGTTCCTGTTTAGTCTTTAAATTCTGTTCCAGGTTAAAGTAATCCGGCACCTCGGCCACAGAAGAAAACAAAAGAACTTTTGGATATTTCAGACAGGTTTCCCTGCACTTTTCCACACTCCCCACAGCCGGCGGACAGGACCAGGAATTCCCGTACCGGGGACATTCCCGTTTGCAGATGGTTCTTACCTTGTCCGAAAACTCCAGCTGACTGCTGTCCAGAAGCGCATACTGATAGATGGGAAACTGGGTAATATATTCTTCGATAATTTCGAATTTCATCTTAGGGCCTCCTCGAATAATAAGCTTGCTATTGTGCATTATATCATACGGCAGTCCAAAAATCCAATGAAAGAAATGGCCGCAAACTGCCAAAAAACAGTTTGCGGCCGTTTCTTCAAGAAGGAATTACCTTAGAATTTAATAACCACTTTCATGCTTTCTTTTGTCATACTTGTCAAAATTGCTTCTTCCGCTTTTTCAACCGGGAAATAATGACTGATAAACTTTTCCCACGGAAATAAATGTTTTGTTCTTTCCATCATCTCCATATGCGCACGATACCCCACATGATTATGATTACTCATTCCTACAATTCGTAAATTTTTAGAACATATCTCATGAATATTAATTGGAACATCACCACGATCAACAAAATTTCCAACTTCCAGGTACATCGCTGCTTTTCGCAGCATTTTTAAACCTTCATTAACTACCTGTGGAATTCCAACACATTCAATCCCAATATAGATCAATTACAGAAACTCAATGTTGTCCTTAATGATTTCCTCATAGACCTGATAGGCTTCCTTCCCATCCTTTCGTTTCCGTTCCGGCAAAGCCGTGTCCTCGTAATTGTCAGGACAGGAAGGGATAGGATAGGATTAAGCTTCTTTGAAAATGTAAAAAATTTTACATATCTTCTTTGCCTAACGTTTGCCGAATCAGGTAACACGACTTACAGATTTTTTGAAATGAGACGTTCATCACACTTACAGAATCTTCAAATTTATTATGTTTACACCATTTATGACAGGAAAAAAAACGCCAGCAAAATCCATCCAAAAAAAGAAAAAAGATCAAAATGGGGACGTCTGGATAAAGCAAAATTGCGAGGATTGTTTGGGTTCAGATAAATATCATAGCGGTCACCCACTGTAAATTTTTTCAAAAAGGGGGATTTTAGAAAAGTCAGCCAAGAGCGCTTATCCAAACTGGACTGCTGATAGGAAATCCCGTCCACTTGGTAACTAAAAACAGCTGCACCATAACTGAGGCCTTTTTTTCTCACTCCATAAGTAGAAATATCCAAAAATTCGCCCTGCCAGGGAACCGTACATTTCAGACGTTTGTAATAATTTACGAGATCAATCGACGCAAAAGCAATGCCCCCCGCCAAAGTACCAAAATGACCAAGACACCACTGCAGAATGCTTAGTCTAGACGACAGCCACATCAATCCCCCGCAAAGAAGCAGAAGGATGCCGCATATGAAACTGAGTAATGGAGCATAAGCTTTGCGCGTCAGTGCCAAAATGATGCATACCACTCCGCATATAACAAATATGATACCAAGAGATTCAATATCTAAATTGAAATATCTATACACTGAATCATCCCCTTTCTAAATACAATATTGGCAGCTTTGTTTATAATTCTATAACGGATCAGCTATATCGGCAAAATATCCTTTAAGAAACAGTCTGTTCTACGGTAAGAAATATGTTTTAGATTAAGAATTCCTTTGAATCGCCCACATTCGTTCCTCTGCCTTAATTCTCGTTTCTTTTTGACGCCTGTACTTCATCCATGTAATGCAGCACACAGTCCATCAGATAATGTATCGACAGTTGCTTCTCTTCTTCCGTCAGCCCCTCTATCGTCTGAAGCAGAGAAATGTGCAGAATAGATGTTTCTAAAGTCACCTCCGTTACGGCAAAAGCGTACTCGCTGGTTTTTCCAAGCACCTTCACCTTTGCTTTGATATCACCAGCCATGGCCTTCTCGTATTCACCATCCATTTTGTCAATAATATCAAACAAAGCGAATATGACCATCCGACGGGGATAATTCAAATTTTCCTTTAATCTTGGCATTTTCATTCTCCTTGTTTCCAAGAATTTATGTTGCCGGGCGAAGAGAACCCATAATGTCCTTCTTTAACCCGTTATCATCTAACTGTGCCTCCTGGCTTGAACTGCAAATAATCAGATATGCCTGATCTTGCCATATAGAAATGGAATAAGACATATAAACAGCACTTCCTTCGCTTTCATTAACATAGTTTTGGACTGCCCATTCCATCCCGCCGCTCTTCACTATTTTCTGCTCACCAAGCTGTTCTATTTCCGGATACATTGTATCCAGCTCTTCAGTAAACTGTCCAAGAACCTCATATACAGTCTCCGTACCAACTAATGGGACCTCGTTAACAGTAAGAATAAAATAATCGCTGCCTTTCATGGAGATAGAGGTCAAAATATTATTCTCAATCTCAAAATCCGAGGTTATTTCTTCTTTTGCATACATAAATTTAAATGAAAGTTTTTCATCGGAAAACAACACATAATCCGTTCCTGCCGGCCCCATACATTGGAACGATTCTACTGACGACAGAATCTTTTCCTGCATGTCTTCATCTTCCTGCGGATAAGAGGCAATCAAATTGTAACATCCAAAACCGTTTTGTCCATCAATAAACACTGCCAGAAACCTCATCGCAGATCCGCTGCTTTCCGCAGCTTCAAACAGCACCTGATAAGAATTTCGTTCACCAATCTGCCGGTAATCTTCGCTCAGAATTTTGTAATCTGTAATATCTGAACTCTGCAAAACTCCAATAAAGTACTGGACATATTTCTCCGCATTTAATTCCACATCTGCCAAGGAATATACGGGGAATCCTAACCAGTAAGTATAAAATCCAATTTGAAGTGAGCAGCTTCCGTCTGCCGAAGTAAATACAGCGCTCCCAGGTTCGGTTTCCTCGAAATCAGATGGGATCTTCATAAAAAGATTCAGATACTCATTAGAATAATCGTTCAAATCCGTCTGCGTATTGCCGTTGGGTTCTGTCTCACTAGGTTCTGCCTCGCTGCTTTCTGCCTCGCTGCCTTCTGCCTTGCTGCTTTCTGCCTCGCTGCCTTCTGCCTTGCTGCTTCCCGATTTTGATGCCGAGGCCAATGGTTCAGAAGTTTTCGCATCGGTCAAAACACCGATTCCCGAGAAAAGCTTCAAAATACCTATTCCGATGATTGTGCCGCATACTGCCAGTGCCGCGATTTTAAGAGCTAAGTGTTTTTTCGAAAACTTCACCTGTGTTCCCCTGTTCCCCAACGCCTCTCTCTCACGCCCCTCCCCGACATCAGAAGAAACACTCCTGCCGTCCCTGCCTGTGGCAGCCTGCAGAAATGCCACCATGGAGGGAAACCTGTCTTCCGCTTTTACCGCCATGGCTTTTATTATGGCCTCTTCCAGCTTCTCCGGCAAGAGAATCCCCAACTGTGACGGCCTTTTTAGGGTATCTTGACGAAGTCTTTGGATGGAATCAGGAGGAAGTTCCCCTGTAATGCAGCGGTACAAAGTGGCACTCATAGCATAAACATCCGTCCATGGTCCTTGTATGCCATGACTGGAATACTGTTCCTCCGGCGCAAAACCATGTTTGAGAATCACCGAAACACTTTTTTCGTCTGTTGAGGAAAACCGCGCCGCACCAAAGTCCAGAAGCTTACTCTCTCCTCCTGAAGTAATAGAGACATTGTCGGGACTGATATCACGGTGTGTAAGCCCCAACCCATGGACCCGGATCAAAGCCTCCATAATGGGCTGCAGGATGGCCAGTGCCTGGTCGTATGGGATCTTTCCTCCCTGGGAGGCCAGATAGGCCTTCAGGCTCATGCCATCCACATACTCCATTACAAAATAAGCTGTGTTGTTTTCTTTGAAATAGTCCTGCACCGAAACAATGTTAGAGGTTCCTTGGAGCTTGGCCAGGATTCTCGCTTCTCCCAGGAAACGTTCTAACCCTGTTTCGTAATCTTCTTTTCTGAGCCCGGTCTGTACCACTCGATAACGGTCTGTATGACGTATGGCAAGACCAGAGGGCATATATTCCTTGACAGCAACCTTAATTTCCAGCACCAAATCGTATCCAAGATAGGTAATGCCAAAGCCGCCTACCCCCAACACCCTGCCCATGAGGTACCGTCCCCGGAGTACAGTCCCCATGGGAAGGGCCAGAAAAGGCTGTTCCTCATCCACGCTAAATCCGCAGTACGGACAGACAGGAGTATCTCCTGACTTTCCACGAAAACAGCCGTAACAAACTTTTTCTAAATCCATCCCCGTATTCTCCTTCCGTCCTCCTACCCAGACAATACAAGTTCTGTAAGAAGTTCATCTCCCACAAAACGGGCATTATACTCCTTTTGCCCCGGGAACTGACAGGTTATCTTTAGTGTTCAGAGGAACTTTCTCTTACCATGAACGAACGCTTGCCATCACCTGATTACATAATGCTGTTACCGCCTCTTGATTTGAATCATTATACATGGCGCTTAAATAGAAGCACTGGCCATCGATAACTGCTGCAGCGCTGCTGAAACTAAAGGAACTTATGGTATAATTCTGACAAATCCACTCTGCTCCTCCCGTGACAGCAGTATATCTCTCTCCCGCAGTTCCTCCGGCAGCAGCCGCCGAATCTGCATGAGCGTCAAGCAGTTCCTCCGGCGTACTATAGCCATACTCTGAAACATATCCGACTTCCACCCCACCTGAATCTGGAGAGTCGATATTTCCCAAACCGGCTTCTTTCGCAGCTTCCGTTGGGTATATAACAATTACCTCAGCCACGCCATTTGTCAATGGAATCTCTGTCTCCCACACACTCCCTTGTGCAATGGAATCATCGATTATGATCTTTATTCCGACATTGTCGCTATACCACATACTATAAGTTATGTCAGGTGTTCCATTGCATCGAAAGGTTTGCAGGACTTTATTCACCTCTTCCTTGCCAGCCTCATCGCCCTTATGATAAGCACCCAGCAGGCTATAGCAGCCAAAAGGATTGGTACCCTGGATTGCCATATAAATCAATTCCATAGAAACGCCTTTATTGTCTGTTCCCTCAAAATGAATCCAATACGCCTCCTGCCCTCCTATGTTGTCAGAATCGGCCTCAAGGATCGTATAATCCGGCACATCAAACTCAGTCATCACTGAAGACACTATCTCTTCCCGGTTCTCTTCCACATCAGCCAGGGAATAAATCGGAACTACGACATTCCAGACGAAACTGGTTGTGATGACGCATCCTCTATCCTCATTCACAAAATTGAAACCATCCTCACTTACCACATAATCCGTGGGAATGTCAATACTGGCATTGAGAATTCCAAGATCCCTGGTTTCCATCTCTGCTGCAGAGACAGGCGGGTCAGACGGTACCATTGTGGCGTCTGGTACTATTGTGGCGTCTGGCGTTGCACTTGGAACATTGACAACAGGCGAACTTCCACTGCCTCCGATCGGTGTGGTTTTTCTCCCACCGGAAAGCGCGATGGGAAGGATAATGCAAAGGGCAATCACAATCAACAGCCCGATGCCGGAAACCCAGGCAATCACAGGATTGGCCTTGAAATAGTCAATGAATCTGAAAAACGCGTTAGGCTTTTGCATACAATCGCTGCTCCCGCTATACACGGTTTGCTCAATGGCTGAGTCCCGGGTACGCTCACTCACTTTTGCAGCAACCTGTTCCTGTACGGAAAGCCTGCCTGTCAAAGCTCGGAGAAAAGATTCCATATTGGAAAAACGATCTTCTGTTTTTACAGACAACGCCTTTAAAATCGCCTGTTCAATATTTTTCGGGATACGAACTCCAAGCTCGGAGGGTGTCTTCAGCGTATCCCTGCGAATCCGCTCTACAGAATCCGGCGGCAGCGTTCCGGTGATGCAGCGGTATAAAGTAGCGCCCATAGCGTAAACGTCAGTCCATGGTCCCTGGTTTCCGTGACTGGAATATTGTTCTTCCGGCGCATAGCCATGCTTGAGAATGACCGACACGCTTTTCCCATCACCCAGTGCAAACCTCGCGGCTCCAAAATCCAGCAGCCGGCTTTCTCCCTGAGAAGTAATGTAAATGTTATCCGGGCTGATATCCCGGTGCAGAAGATTGAGGGAATGCACCTGGACCAATGCCTCCATAATGGGCTGAAGAATCGTCAGCGCCTGTGTATATGGAATTTTATCCCCCTGGGTGGTCAGATACGCCTTAAGACTCCTCCCGTCAATGTATTCCATCACGAAATAGGCCGTCTTGTTTTCTTTGAAATAATTCTGTACCGAAACAATATTCGGAGTATTTTGCAGCTTGGCAAGGATTTTCGCTTCATCCAGAAAACGATCCATACCATACTGATAATCCTCTTCTACCCGTCCGGTAAGTGTGACATTGTACCGATCCACATTCCGCGCAGCAATGGATGAGGGCATATACTCCTTAATGGCAACCTTGATCTCCAGCGTCAAGTCATAGCCTAAATAAGTAATTCCAAAACCGCCTACTCCCAGAACCTTGCCCACCATATACCGTCCGTTTAGGAGCGTTCCCAAAGGCAGGGCAAGATATGGCTGCTCCTCGTTTTCATTGAATCCGCAATGGGGGCAGAAACTCCCCGGCTCCTTATCCTGAAAACAGCCAAAACAAATACGTTCCGGATTCATGCGCTCACCTCCTCTATCCCTGCGAACACCCACAAACTGTCATTGATTTGCCGCACCCGATCCGTGTGCCGAAGAATCAGTGCCTCTAACCATTTCTGAGCACTGTCATTTTTTAAAAACTCTATCTGGATTTCCAGAGGCTCTACATAAAAATCTCCGGTATACATCACAAACCCTTCCCTTTCTTCTAAAAGCGGCATTTCCATAACCTCTTGCAGCATGCCGTCGGCAGTGAGATGATAAATAACCGCTGGTTCCTGAAGAAAAATATCTTCTTCATACACTTGCTGAAGCCTCCCGCAGTTTAAACAATATCTATCTGTCATACGCGGCTACTCCTTTACTACAACAAATCTGTTGGCATTGTCGCATAGATAGAACGTATCCCCTGCAGACATCGACTCCTCTACATTGGCTGTCAGCTTTTTTCCATTACCCAGGAATGTGCCATAAGAAGACCCCAGGTCGGTGATAAAAAAACAATCTTTCGTTGCATCATAGGCGACCTGGCAGTGCTGTCCGCTGATACCCGGTGTATTTTTGTCAAATACTATATTGCAGGCTGCGGGATTCCTGCCTAGAATGACCTTTCCTTTCAGCAGGTCAAAACTCTGCCCGGCGTATTTACCCGTCACACCCCGCAGGGCTGCATGCTTACCCATGGGACCACCGCCTCTTGCAGCTGCTCTTCTTGGCTCTCCGCCTCCCGCAGAGGACAGAACAGCTCCGACCTTTCCCATGCTCATCAACAGCAGCAGGATACCGCCTGCCAGTGCCAGAATGCCGACAGGCAGAAATACATAGACAAACCATGCCGGCACCCAGCTAAGACCATCTGCCATTGTATACGAAATCCGTTCCTGATCCAGAATTTTAGTCAGTTCATCAATGATAATGGAATAATTCATACCAAGCATGAGTCCTGTCTCCTGATCAACCGCCCCAGAGGAGTTGATTCCTATAACACGACCGTCTTCATCCACCAACGGACCGCCGGAATTACCAGCTGCAATAGATACATCCATCTGAAATGCCTCATAAGTGGACCAATTGGGATTCACACGATTGCTGATAATCCCTTTGGTGATGGTTACATCGTCCAGATCATAGGCTGGGAGCGTTTGCCTTATGGAGGAATCCCCTGGATAACCTAAAGCATAAGCCGTCTCACTCATTTTCACAGAATCCGATTCCCGCAGCGTAAGAGGAACACGCTTATTCGTTGGGGTTGGCAGTTTTAGGATAGCAATATCCTTTTCCGTCTGCGGAGAATAGTACACCACCTCAACCTGGGCAAAATCATTCTCTGCAGCAGAATAATAGACCTGAACCGTTCCGGTCATGTTCGCATACATTTTGGGGTAGGTATACGCAGCCTCCACCACATGACCATTGGTCACAATATACTCCACAGGCTTGCCCGGCTTTCCAACGGCCCAGCCCGTCCCAGTTCCGCCCATTTGTTCAATGCTGCCATCCTCATTATATGCGGTTGCAGCTGCATACACCAAAACAATACCTTGGCGGGCCTCATATGGCTCAATTCTGCCGCCTCCTCCAATGATCCCAAGTACACCAAATACTATACCCACAAGTCCAACCACAAGCAGCACAATAGCAATAATTTGCTTTCTGATTTTTTTTTTATTCATTTACTCTCCCTCCCCTTTACCATGATATTTCAAAACAATTGCCGTATAATTATCCTGATTTGGTTTCCCCGCCGCCAGAATTTCTTCCTCCAGTTTGTCGCAGCATGCCTGGGGTGATAAAGCCATCGTCTCACGGATTTGTCTCAGGGTCAGGGTATCACTCACACCGTCCGAGCAAAGCAGCAGAACGTCTTCTGGCTGAAGGGGAAATGGTATGTAGGTATAGTCGCACCTGACATCCTCTTTTCCAATGTATTCCGAAAGGGCTCCCGCCTGCGGATCGAAAAACGCTTCTTCCACCGGAAATGTTCCCTCTAGGGCGCGCAGCACCAGATCGTTTTTGTACTCCTGTCGGACATTCAATGCATAAAGTTTTCCGTCCCGCAGCAAAAAGAGATCGCTGTCACCTACACACCAGAAGGAGAGAAACTTTCCTCTGAGCAGCGCGGCCACCAACGTGGTGCCGCCATGTCCCCGGAATTGCTGATAGACTCGACCGCTTCGCTGCCTGATCCAATCCGCCACAGTACTATCATTTTCCCAGGGAAACATACCAACCATCTCCGCTGCTGTCTCCGCTGCAATCATGCCACCCTCGGCCATACCGCCCATTCCGTCACAAAGTACTGCCAATAATCCGTCCTCCTCAAGGTGCTCCATGCGGGAAATTCCAAAAGCATCTTGCTGTTCTTCCCGATTGCCGATACCCTGGAGGTTGGCAAGTTCCAGAATCGGCAGAGGGTCCGGCTTCTCAGTAATCGGATCTTTCTCATCAAGCTTTGCTTTTTCCTTCTTTTTTCTTTTTCGAATCAAGACAAGGATGAGAATCATAGCCAGTACGAATCCTGTGCCAACCGCTGCAGCCATCCATATTCGAATGAAACTATCCTGAAACAGCGGCTGATTTAACCACATAAAAACATCTTCCATCCATCATTCCTCATTCCATTGAAATTTTTCACCGCACAATGGCAGGAACAAAAGCTGGCTTTTCCCCACCTCGATCACGTCATATGCATTCAGCGGACGCACCATCTCCACCTGTTCATCGTTGCAATAGGTGATTCCCCGACTCTGTCCCGGGGAAAGAGAAAAAGAGTTGTGCTTAACATCATAAGGGCCATATAAAATAGGAAAACTGCAAATATAAGGCTTTTCGGAGCCTGCAATCCGAAAAAATAAAATAAAAGTCTATCACATTACGCTGAAAGCCGTCCGGGTAAAATCTGGGCGGCTTTTTTGCGTGGTGGACTTGGAAAGGAGGAAAATTTTTCGATAGAAAATCAACGCTCATTTTTGTGCAATACACCAAAATTGAAGGAGGTTAGTGAATGGCAGATGACAAACTCAAAACCGGCCCGGAGCCCCCTGGCCCGGATCGTCCCGGTGACGCTCCTGTGAAAGAGGCTCCGCCAATCCAGGAGCCCCCGGTTCAGGAAACCGACGCACCGGGGAAAACGCAAGAGCCCGCCGCGCCTGGTACGGGCCCGGCGCTCCAGGCGGAACAGTCTGTTATTCCCGGTATGGGTGAGGACAATCCGGCCCGCTCTGCACTTGGGGAAGTAGTGGTTGATTTTGACAAGATCAACGAGCTTATGTCCCAGCGACAGGCAGCGGCGCATGGAGCCGTAGACAAATTAAAGGCTCCGGCTACTGATAAGGATGGTAAAGAGGCTCCTATCCCGGAGGAAAAAGCGCCGGAGGCGGATCAGCCGAAAAAGCGCCGGGGCCGTCCCCCGAAAGAGCAGGCTGCGGTGTCTGCGGGGAAAAAGGAGAAAGCGGCGGAGCCCCGCACAGGCCGCCCGTCTAAGGTTGACAAGGCGGCCCGTGAGGAGGCCCCGCCCGCTGTTCGGGACAAAGTGTCCAGAGGTAAGAAAGCCGACAAGGGCAAGGAAACGGGCTCCGGCGGTGCGCCTGCGTCTAAATCCGCTAAGGCGGTAAAGCCGGGCAAGGCCGCTCCCGTCAAGGAGGCGGCAGTCCCGCCGCCGGAGATCAAGCTGCCGCCCACGCCGGAGGTGCCGCCCCGCCCGGTGGAAGAGGGAAAAATCGTCTATCTGAAAATGGCGGAGCTTCATCCGTTCCATACGTTCCGGGAGCACCCCTACAAGGTGCAGGACGATAAGGCGATGGACGATCTGGTGGGGACGATCAAGGAACACGGCATTATGACCCCCGCCACCGTCCGCCCGGAAAAAGACGGCAAGGGCTATGAGATTATTGCGGGCCACCGCCGCCATCATGGCGGTACACGGGCCGGGCTGGAGGAAATGCCCTGTATCGTCCGTGAGATGACCGATCTTGAAGCTGTCCGGGAAATGCGGAACAGCAACAAGCAGCGGGGCGATCCTCTCCCCAGCGAACTGGCAAAGCTGCTGGATTTGGAGGTGGAGGCTATCAAACGCCAGGGGGCCCGCCCGAAAAATGAGAAAGAGGCGGAGGCCCTGGGTAAGCTCTCGGTGGAGATTGTGGGTAAGGAACACGACATGAACTATAAAAAGGTCATGCGGTATATCCGGCTCA
>DSTFC04002__coassemble_526_pt1 | contig 119121 bp, 121 predicted proteins | sample DSTFC04002__metabat2_high_PE_045 | metagenome-assembled genome bin DSTFC04002
AAAAAAGGAATCCAAACCCCTTATAAATCAAGGGATGAAGATTCCGAGAGATTATATGAATCATAGGAGGTATGAATGCAGCTATGACTAAGATGGGAAGACCAAAGTCTGAAAACACTAAGAAGAAAGTTTTAAGTATTCGAGTGTCTGACCAGTTATATTCTCAGCTGCTTGCATACGCCGAAAAACACAATATGACCACTACAGATGTTGTTTTACGTGGAGTGGAGGCTTTTATCTCTAAGCAGGAATAATCAATGAGTCCTTCTTTCATATCGGGAGGAGGAAAACAACATGGCGAAGACAAGAAAAGATCTGCGGGGAAGGTCGTTAAGAAAAGGAGAGGTGCAGAGAGCGTCGGATAAGCGGTATATGTACACTTATACAGATCCGCTTGGCAGACGGAAATTTATTTACGCAAATGATCTTACACAATTAAGAGAAAAGGAAGAAAAACTGTTAAAGGATCAGTTGGATGGTTTAGATATATATGTGGCCGGGAAGGCTACTTTGAATGAAACCTTTGATTGTTATATCTCTACTAAATACAATTTGAGAGAGTCTACAAGAAGTTCCTATATATACTTATGATCACTATGTGAGGGAGACTTTTGGGCTGAAAAGAATTGCAGAGATAAAATATTCTGATGTTTTGCAGTTTTACTATCATCTTCTTAATCAGCAAGGCATTTCATTAGGAACGCTTGATTCAGTACATTGTCTGCTTCACCCTACATTTCAGTTGGCTGTAAGAGATGAGATCATCAGAAAAAATCCTACTGACGGTGTGATGAAAGAAATAAGCAGAGAATCAGGGAAAAACAGAGGCGTCAGGCATGCGTTGACCATTGAACAGCAGAGATGTTTTATGGAGTATATTGCTAACCATCCTATTTATTATCACTGGTGGCCTATGTTTACGATTTTATTGGGAACAGGCTGCAGGATTGGGGAAGCTCTTGGATTGCGCTGGCAAGACCTTGACTTTGAAAATCGGGTAATCAATATTAATCACAGCCTGGTATATTATCCGGTGAATGGAAGTAATAAATGTGTTTTAAGGGTTTCGCTTCCGAAAACAGATGCCGGCATCAGAACTATACCGATGTTGGATATCGTAAAAGACGCTTTTGAAATGCTCTATGAAGAACAAAAAGAAAACGGATTCAATGAGACAGAGATTGACGGAATGACGGGCTTTATTTTCTGTAACCGCTTTGGTTCGGTGCCAAATCCGCAGACAGTCAATCACACAATAAAACGCATTGCCAACAACTATAATGCTGATGAAGTGGTGCGGGCAAAAAAAGAACACAGGGATCCGATCATTCTACCTAATTTCTCATGCCATCATTTGCGGCACACTTTTTGCACCAGACTTTGCGAGAACGAAACAAATTTAAAAGTTATCCAGTCCATTATGGGTCACAAGAATATTGAGACTACATTGGACATCTACGCTGAAGCAACAGAAAAGAAGAAACAAGAATCATTCGAGAATTTGGCAGCCAAATTAGATATCTTTTGAGAAGGGCTTAAAAATTCGCAGAGTACAACAAAATTTAGAAAAGACAACAAATTGACAACAAAATGAATTGAATAATGAATGATAACGAAGGATTGTGAATAATATCCTTAATCAGTTGCAAGCCGGAATAAGGGATAATAAGTGATCACGAAGAGATCATAAAATATTTCCCAACCATGAAATCCCAGGGAGCGGCGAAGAATGAAGCGAATAATGCAGCGCAGACGTCCGCGGCGCCGGCGGCGAAACTGGATTTGTCCAAAGTCAAGATCGAGCCTCTGTTCGAGGATATGATTGATTTTGATACCTTCAGCAAGTCCGATTTCCGCGCGGTGAAAGTGAAAGCCTGCGAGGCGGTGGCCAAGAGCAAGAAGCTTCTGAAATTTGTACTGGATGACGGCTCCGGAAAAGACCGTGTGATTTTAAGCGGTATTCACGAGTATTACGAGCCGGAAGAACTGGTGGGCAAGACCTGCATCGCGATCACAAACCTTCCGCCCAGAAAGATGATGGGCATCGATTCTGAGGGAATGCTGATCAGCGCAGTGTATGAATATGACGGCCGTGAGGGACTGAACCTTCTGATGGTGGAGGATCAGATTCCGGCGGGTGCGAAATTGTACTAAGAAGAAAAATGCACAATCAACAGAGTGAATGGGCAGTCTCGAATGAGATTGCCCATTTTCAGCAAGAGTGACTATCATGAAGTTGAGGAAAAACTGAGAGATATGGCATGAAATCATGAAAAAAGTTTTTGATTTTTACAGACGGGCAGCTCTTGTCTGCCGTTCGATTCCTTATGGAAAGGCTGCGACTTACGGACAGATCGCTCTTTTATGTGGAAAACCAAAGAAGGCAAGACAGGTTGGTTATGCCTTAAACAGGGGCAGACTTGGAGAAGGGATTCCTGCCCACCGCATCGTGAACGCGAGAGGTATCTTAAGCGGTGCGGCCTCATTTGAGACGGCGGACATGCAGAGAATGCTTTTGGAGGCAGAGGGAATTCGTGTGGAGGATACGAAAGACGGATGGAGAGTAGATCTTAGGAGGGATGGGTGGCATAATACCATGGATGAAGCACTGAGACTTCGTGAGCAATTTGAAAAATTGGGGATTTGATCATGAAGATTATTATTTCGCCGGCAAAGAAAATGAATGTGGATACCGATACTCTGGCTCCGGAAGGGGTTCCAGTGTTTCTCGAGGAAACAGAAGAACTTCTGGCCTGGATGCGGCAGCTGTCCTGGCTGGAGGCAAAAGAGCTGTGGAAATGTAATGACCGGATTGCAGATCAGAATTATCAGAGGCTGCAGGAGATGGATCTGAGAAAAAATCTGACCCCGGCTGTGGTTTCCTACGAGGGAATCCAGTATCAGTATATGGCGCCTGCAGTCTTTGATGAAAGCCAGATGAAATATATCCGGGAACATCTGAGGATTCTCTCAGGTTTTTATGGGGTGCTGAGACCTTTTGACGGTGTGGTTCCTTACCGTTTGGAAATGCAGGCCAAGGCTTCAAAAGAGGGGGATTTGTACAAATTCTGGGCAGATAAGTTATATCAGGAGCTGAAAAAGGATGAGGAGGCGTTCCTTTTGAACCTTGCCTCAAAGGAATACTCTCGCTGTATTGAAAAATATCTGCAGCCGGGAGATGTATTTCTTACCTGTGTATTCGCAGAGGTGGAAAACGGAAAAGTGAAACAGAAGGGAACCTATGCGAAAATGGCGCGGGGAGAGATGGTGAGATATCTGACTGAGAATCAGGTAGAAAATCTGGATGAAATCAAAAGTTTTGACCGGCTGGGCTATCGGTTTGACGAGGGACTTTCCACGGAAAGTAAATATGTGTTTTTGAAACAAAATTTAATCTGAAAACACAAGTATTACGAGCCGGAAGAGCGGGTCAGAAAGACCTGAAATTTGAAAAGTGTTGTCAAAATATGAAAACAAGTTGGCAAACTTGCGATTTAGTTGCCAAACTAATTGACAAACCCCAAAAAAGTTGCTATTCTTATTGCGAAGATCTTGTTAAGGAGGACTCGTCAATGCAAGCGGAAGAACTGAGAACTCTGGCGCTGGAGATCCAGTGGCATAAAACGGAGAAACAAAACATTGAATTAAAAGCAGCGGCGCGCGGCTGTCCCACACGCCTGTTTGATACATTATCCTCTTTTTCCAATCAGGATCAAGGTGGAATCATTGTGTTTGGAATTGATGAAAGCAATGACTACAAGATTGTGGGAGTATATGACCCGCAGGATCTGCAAAAAAAGGTTACGGAGCAGTGCAAGCAGATGGAACCGTCTGTCCGCGCTTTGTTTACGGTCTGTGAGATTGATGGGAAAATCATCGTATCTGCAGAGATTCCGGGTGTTGATATTGCAGAGCGTCCCGTCTACTATAAAGGCGTCGGGCGGATCAAGGGCTCTTATATCCGTGTTGGCGAGTCTGACGAACCTATGAGTGAATACGAGGTGTACAGTTACGATGCCTTCCGGAAAAGGATTCGAGATGACCTTCGTGTAGTTGATTACGCCAGAACGGAACTTTTTGATAAGGAACGATTAGAAAGATATCTGGAAGCAGTAAAACGTGAAAGAAAGAACCTGGCTGACCACGTTTCAGATGAGGAAATTCTGGAACTTATGGGTGTCACAAATAAGGGGACTCCCACTTTGGCTGGCCTGATGGTATTTTCCATTTATCCACAGACCTATTTCCCGCAGCTATGTATTACAGCAGTTGTTGTACCAGGAACGGAAATTGGCAGTACTGGCCAAGACGGCGAACGTTTTATTGACAATAAACGCATAACCGGTTCCATACCAGATATGCTCAAGGAAGCAATAGATTTTGTACGTACCAACAGCCGCACGAAAACTGTGATTGGTGAAGACGGGATGCGGCACGATAAAGACGAATATCCGGCGGTTGCGGTCCGCGAAGCGATACTAAATGCACTGGTTCATCGAGACTACAGCGTCCATACCGAGAACGTGCCGATTCGTATAGAGATGTACAGAGATCGGATGGAAATCAAAAACAGCGGTGGCCTGTATGGAAAAATCACGATTGACTCTTTGGGGAAGGTGCGGCCGGAAACAAGGAACGCTGCCCTTGCAGATATACTGGAACTGCTGCGGATCACGGAAAACCGATATTCAGGGATTCCAACCATCCGAACAGCTTTTCGAGAAGCCGGTTTGCCGGCTCCAGTATTTTCTGTTTTGCATGGGGAATTTAAGGTAGTGTTCAAGAACAACATTTTTAAGACGGAGAGTATCAATGATAAGACAAATCTGTCAGAAGCCATTCTTGAGTTTTGTGAGCAGCCGAGATCCCGGGCGGAACTTGTGGAATTTACCAGGCTGTCCCGTTATTATACGATGTCCACTCTTGTGCAGCCTTTGATTGATCAAGGGAAACTACAAATGACAATGCCTGAAAAGCCGAAAAGTTCTAAGCAGCGTTTTGTGCGCGCATAAAAGATTTTTATCATCAGGAGCTAAATTTTTTCTGGAGAATGAGGTTAATGTCAGTTTAAGAAACATTTTAGCTCGAGAGATGATTAGTAGAACCAATCAAACCAAACTGGATTGACGGAAGAGGAACAGAAACTGTTGAATTGGATAATATATAAGAAGTGTTGAAAACACTGTAAAACCAAGGGCTTAGTTACTTCTTTTCAGCGCAAGCCTTGTGTTGTGCAGGTGGCGGTTGGACATTACTGTGTAGTCGAGGGTTTTCTCAATGAGGAATACCGCCATCCTATTCCCTCCTTCGGCGACAGAGAAATCATAAGAAACTTCGCTCATGCCTTGATGGAAAAATTGTACGGAAAAACGAACAGAAAGACGCAGGAGAAAAATGACTATGGACTATATGACAGTGCGGGAAGCCGCCGGGAAATGGGGAATCTCGGAGCGGCGTGTTCAGAAATACTGCGCGCAGGGACGCATCGAAGGAAGCAGAAAATTCGGTACAGCGTGGGGAATACCGAAGACTGCCTTAAAACCGTCAGATCCCCGAAAGAAAGAACCGGCAAAAGACATACAAAACAAGGAAAAGAGAAAGGGGCTTTCTTATCTGATGCCTCTGATGAATTCCGCTTTTCATCCAGGCCGCTGCATGGAATATATTGAGAAGATGCCGGATCCTCTGCAAAAGGAAATTGCTTATGCCGAATATTTCTATTTCAGCGGACAGGCAGAGCGGGCTTTTGAAAAATCCGAAGCCATGCTCACCAGTTCTGTTATGGAAATAAGGCTCTCCGCAAGCCTGATACATGCTTACGCAAGTTTTATCATGGGAAAAATCGAACGTGCCCGCGAGACACTTTTCCGTATCCGGGAGTATCTGTCGTCTGAGGAAACGCAGTCGCCAGACGCGAAAGCGGCGGCCGGTTTTATCTTTTCAACCGCTTCCGTGCTGCTGCATCTTCCGCCCAAGGGCGATACGGTTTCTTTTCAGAGAACCGCATTGCTTTTGCCGCCGGGTCTCAGGCTTTTTTCTGTCTATGTACAGGCACACGCGCTGTATCTGCAGGGAGAATATTCGAAAAGTGCAGGGATGGCCGAGGCAGCGTTCATGATGAGCAGTGAAACTTATCCGATTGCCGCGATCTATCTCCATCTGGTCTGTGTGATGGACTATATGAGTCTGAGACAGACCGATGAGGCACGGAAGCATATGCTTGCGGCCTGGGAGCTTGCGCGCCCGGATGGTTTTCTGGAGCCGTTCGGCGAACATCACGGCCTTCTGGGCGGTATGCTGGAGGCGGTTATGAAAAAAGACTGGCCGGAGGAGTTTAAGCAGATTATAGCGATCACTTACCGTTTTTCACAGGGATGGAGAGAGATCCATAACCCGATTTCCAGGCGGGAGATTGCCGACAATCTGACAACGACAGAATTCGCCGTGGCTATGCTTGCGGCAAGAGGGTGGACCAACCAGGAGATCGGTGAGCATATGAACCTTTCACCGAACACGGTTAAGCGGCACATCTCTTCCGCGCTGCAGAAACTCCACATCAACCGGCGGCAGGATCTGAAAAAGTATATGCTACTGTGACCGGGATCGGATACAAACTTTGCCCGGTCTGATTTTATCAGCTTTGCGGTTACCCGTTTTTATAGGTCTGACGGGTGATTTCAAAGCTGTTTTTTTGTGCTACAATAGACGAAATAGTCAAACAATAAAATGATCTGGGAAAGGAGAGGGGACTATGGGTATAAAATCAGGACGCAGAAGAGGAAAACGCCTGTTATCCTTCCTGCTCAGTCTGTGTATCGCGGTGGGTCTGACACCGATACCGGCAATGGCAGCGGATCCGGCGAACTATGTTGTGCTCGGCGACAGCATATCTACCGGATATGGATTGGCCGAAGGAGAGCGTTCCTTCGCGGTACAGCTGGCGGAAGAACATAATTTTCATATGACTGTGCTGGCGGAAGACGGGGCTACCTCAGAGGATCTATACGAAGTGGTATTGAATCCGCTCAACGAGGATACGTTTCTAAACGCGGATGTGATCACTGTGACCATCGGCGGAAATGACATGATGGATGCCTTGTACGGATACCTTGCGGAGCAGTATAATGCGGTCTATGCTCCTGACCCCGCGTGGACCGGGGATGACGTAAAATACGCGATCATAAACACGCAAAATCCGAATTACAGTGACCTGTTGAATTTTGTTGTAAGCAATATATCCGGTTTTTCGAGTTCAGGGCAGGCCCAGGTAAAAGCGCAGGAGGCGGTTTATAACCTGAGCGCCGCATTGGCACAACTTAAGAATCTGAACCCGGATGCCACGGTGATTGTGGCAAACCAGTATCATCCATATGCCTATGCGGCAACCGAGGCAGTGGGCATATGGGCGTTGGCAGCTCCGACGATTGTCCAGGCGTTCCAGGGCGGCATAGATTTGCTGAATATGGGGCTTGGCGCTGTGGCCCAGAATTATGGCTGCGCCGTTGCGGATGCGTATACCGCTTTTTCGGGAGCTGTGCAGAATCCTTGCAATGCCTCTTTTGCTGGGATTCTGGATCTTGATTTCCATCCGAACGCCTATGGGCATACGCTTATGGCAGAGGCTTTCGAGCCATATATCGGATCAATGGCAGAGGAACAGAGTATCTATCTGACCAATCCTTACCAGGAGCGGGATCTGCAAAACGGTTCCAGGAATACGAAAAGCAAAGTCTGTACGTTAAAGCTGGGCTTCGCGGTGGAGGATCCGGATTTAAGTCTTTCTTATGAAACCAGTGATCCGGAAGTAGCTACTGTGGAAGACGGTAAAATCACCTACCAGGGAGTGGGCGAGTGCATCATCACCGTCAGAGCGGCGGCCACGGATCTCTGTGAAGAAACCAGTCTGGAGATTCCTGTGAAAGTGGGAAGCCTGGGTACACCGACATTTACACCGACCGTGACCAGCCGGACAGCGAAGAAAGCGTTCGTGGCAACCTCCAGTACCGTGCGCGGTGTGGATGGCTGGGAGGTACAGTACTCGATCCGGGATGACTTCTGGCGGGCAACGACAATGGATTTTCCGGATACCGGAGCAAAGCTGTACCGGGTAACCTGTACAACCGTACATTCTGACAGGACGTATTACATCCATGTGAGAGGATATCAGATTCTTGACGGTGAGAAAGTCTACAGTGACTGGTCGCCGGTGAAGACGATCCGGACGAAGTAATGGATCGTTAAGACTCTGAAATATAAAAGAAAAAAGGGCAGAGCAGGGAAGCGGATGAGCTTTCGGTTTGGCCAGACAGATCCGGTATAGCCGGAGGTAAGTTTTGAAACCATCTGTCGGGAGGAGAGTCACAATTATGTGATAAATCCTTCCGGCAGATTTTTTTGCGGATATTTCGTGATATAATCAGAAAGAGTCCATGAACTATAAAAATATTTTTCAGGTTGCAGGTTGACGTGTGCTGTAAACCAAAGATAATATGAAAATACATGGAAGGTGCACTGCTCCATAGAAAATTTTCGGAGGGATTAGAATGAATGGATTGAAATATATCAGAACCCGCTGTAATCTGTCATTGAGTGAACTGGCAGATATGATTGGAGTAAGCAGACAGGCGTTGAGTTCATGGGAAAATGGGAAAAAAGATATCCCGGAGCAAAGAAGTGATCAGTTAGCAGAGTTTTTTGGGATTGGAAAAGAATATTTTGGAGAGATATCGGAAAAAGAGAAGGAGGAGCTTCTTTGGAAAGCAATGTTTCGATATTATGATCATGGAAAGGAAACTTATCGGTACAGGCCGCCGGAAGGAATCACAAATCACGAAAACACAAGGGCGTTTTTTATGGGTGAGCGTGAAAAAAGTCTGGATGAAGAGTATGCCCTGGCGCAGCGAAAGAAAGAGGAAGTTCTGAAGAAGGCGGAGGAGCTCATAATATGGACCGATAACGCAGGAAGCATTCTTTCACAGATTGCGTGCATCAACAGAGGGTGTGATGTGTACAGCATGATTAACTCAATGTTGGAAAAAATGAGAGCGATGAAAATGTATAGCAAGATGCCGTTCTTTTTTGAGCTGATAAGTGTATGGAAAGCGATGCTTCTGGCCTATGGCCTGATGGATAAAAATGAAATGGCTTCGGAGAAATCAAAGGATCATGAACGCGAAGATAAAGAATGGATTTTACAGTTGAGTGAACAGATAAAATCACACTGGGAAAAGGAAGCTGCCCGCGAGGAGAAGCGCCAGCAGGAAGTGATGAACAGTATAAAAAAGGGAAAAGCATCCGGGCAGCCAAAAGCACAGGAGGTAAAAAGCATCGAGGCACAGATTGCAGATGCGGAAACAAAGATGAGAGAATTTGCGGAAAATCTGGAAGAAGGGTCTTCGATAAAAGGGGCTGTGTTTTCAGGGGAATAAAGAGATTGAAATCTACAAAGGAGGCAGCAGATGAAAATCGAAGGAAATGAAAAGGAACGGGCAGCGATGGCGGAGTTTCACAAGGGAAACCGAACGGAAGGTTTAAGACTTCAGGAAGAATTTGCGGCGGAGTTCAGAAAAGAATATGCCAGTCAGGATCACTGCCCTTGTCAGAAAGCGTGCAGATATCATGGAAACTGTAAAGAGTGTGTGGCAATACACAGAGCGCATCAGGAACACGTACCAAATTGTATGCGTCCAATTATAAACAGGAAATTAAAAAGTTTATCGGAGTTAACAGAGCACACGCTTGCCAATGAAATTGAGCCGCCGAAAGAAATATTACGAAAAGAATAAAGTAAGCGTAAAAGGATATATTATAAGCCTTGGGTCTGTGTTATACTTGAATCATCATAGAAGGAAGACGGATGGGTAACAGGAGGTTTTGGATGAGTGAACAGAAAAAAAAGATTGGTTTTACAATCGCATGTGTAAATGAATTTGCTCAACAACATAATCTGAGTATCCAGGAAGCATTCCGCTATCTTTTTCAATTTAAAGGTATTGCATTTATTAAGGAAAATTATGATGTGGAACATACATTGGACTTTGCAACCGTATTGGAAGATTTGGGAATCCTGTGCCGGAGAAATGGAGGTTCGCTGTGAGATTATATCATGGAAGCAACGTAAAGATAGACAGTATTAATCTGGCAATGTGCAGACCCTATAAAGATTTTGGCAAAGGTTTTTATTTGACGGATATGAAAGAACAGGCAGAAAAAATGGCTACGAGAGTAGCCAGAATTTATGGTGGATTTCCGGTTGTAAGTACCTTTGAAATAGATGATAATTTTAGAGAATTTCCAGAGGTCAGAATTATGGATTTCGGAGTTCAGACCTCAGAAGAATGGGCGAAATTCGTAATGAATAATCGGAACAGGGCATTTGCAGATGAAAAAAATGTATTATGCAATCAGGATAATAAATATGATATTGTTATCGGTCCTGTCGCGGATGACAATATGGCTTTGTTATTTCGGCAATATGAAAACGAAATAATAGATTTTGAAATTTTGTTGAAAGGATTAATATATAAGAGAACATCTTCGCAATACTCTTTTCATACGGAAAAAGGGATCAGGCTTTTGAGAAAGGAAGATAGTAGGAATGTGTAAGAGAAGTCAGCTTATTGAATATATAATACAGGATATAGTTGATATGTTAGCGACCGATCAGAATATTGAGTATGATGAAGCTATGAATATGTTTTATAATTCAGAAGTTTTTGAAAAGCTTCTTGACCAAGAAACAGGACTATATCTGGAGAGTTCAGGATATATCTATGATCTTTTCAGAGATGAGAGAAATTTCGGCCATATTGTGCAGGCGGAAATATAACGGGCTATAAAGGGAAGAAAAACAGGACAAGGGGACTTTCATCATGCAGAGAATTTTGCTTCTGGAAGATGACCGGAATCTGAACCGGGGGATTTCATTAAAACTGGAAAAAGAAGGATATGAAGTGTCTTCCGCCTTTTCCGTGCAGGAGGCGGAGGCGCTTTTTGACGTGGTGAAGCCGGATCTTATCATCAGCGACGTCAATCTGCCGGATAAGAGCGGGCTTGATTTCTGTGCCGATATTCGCAGAAAGAGCCAGGTGTATTTGATTTTTCTGACGGCTCTGGATTCGGAGGTGGATATGGTGAACGCCTATGATCTGGGAGCGGATGATTATATTACCAAACCCTTTAGTCTGATGGTGCTGGTGTCCAAGGTGCATGCGCTGATGCGGCGGGCGCGCCGAGAAAGGGAAGAAGCCAGGCACTCGATCTGCTCTGGCAAAATCCGGATCTCCTGTCAGGAGATGAAGGCGTACCTGGAAGAAGAGCCGCTTGCCTTAAGCAAAAAAGAATGGCAGCTTCTTTTGTATTTCATGGAAAACGCAGGACAGATTCTGTCCAAGGAGCAGATTTTGGAACACGTGTGGGATGTGGATGGTCAGTTTGTGGATGATAATACGGTTCCGGTGAACGTAAGCAGGCTGAAGCGGAAGATCGGCGGAGAATATATACAAAACGTGAGGGGGATGGGATATCTGTGGATCAAAGAAAGCGTAAAAGAATAGCTCTGGCAGCAGGGCTTTTTTTTCTTGCTTTTCTGGCAGGAATCGTTCTGATAGTAAAAGCAGCCCGGCAAAATTATGAAAGTACAGCCAGGCAGATGGCGGCGCTGGCGGAGGAAATCCCGGAATCGGAGGCAGTCTTTGCGGGAATCCTCGGAGGAAAGGATACGCCGGGAAAATCGGATCAGACAAAGAAGGGAAAAGAATTGCTCGCGAAATACGGTTATCATTTCGCGGACAGCCTGCGCCTTGGGGCGCTGCCTGGATATGCCGGCGGGATGGCGCTGATTCTGGCGGCGGGTCTGCTGGGCTGCGCGGCTTTTTCCTGGTATGGATGGAAGAAGCAAAAATCTGCCCAGGCACAGGCGGAGTATCTGGAAGAGAAGCTAAAAGAAGAAAAAATCCGGAATCAGCAGATGGAAAATGCCCTGCGCAGAGAAGAACAGGAGACGAAAGCGCTGATTACGGATATTTCCCATCAGCTGAAGACACCGGTGGCCTCTTTGAAGATGAGTTATGAGATCGTGGATTCCACGGAGCTTTCCAGGGAAGAAGCAAGGGAATTTCAGGAAAAAGAGCGGGAGGATGTGGACAGACTTGCACGTCTTTTGGAGGCGTTTACCCAGATGAGTAAACTGGAAACCGGGATGATCCGGCTGTGCCCGCAAAAAGCAAGTCTGCAGAAAACGCTGGCAAAAGCAGTGGCCGGCGTTTATGTGAAGGCCATGGAAAAGGGAATTTCGATAGGGACGCAAGAGTTTGACGATATTCTGATCTGTCATGATCCGGGTTGGACGGCGGAAGCCTTCGCGAATGTGCTGGATAATGGAGTGAAATACGCTCCTTCGGGAACCCGCATCACCATCCGTGTCACGAAGATGGCCAGTTTGGTCATGGTGGAGATGGAGGATGAGGGCCCGGGCATTCCGGCAAAGGAGCGAAACCGGATTTTTCAGCGTTTTTACCGGGGCGAGTCCGAAAGTGTTCGCCGAAAGGAAGGTTCCGGCGTAGGCCTTTATCTTACCAGGCAGATCCTGGAACGGCAGGGGGGAACGGTGTGTGTGAAAAACGGCGGAAACGGCGGCAGCAATTTCGTCATGACCCTGCCGAAACGATAGGATTTTTGCTTTTCTTACAAAACTGTTATTCTTTTTGTTATCGTCTTGTAAGCACCGGGTTGTATCCTGTGATCAGAAACAACGGACAGGATGAAAAGGAGGCTTATCATGAAGGCAATATTGGAAACAAGAGATCTGGTGAAATATTACGGCTCCGGAGAAAATCTGGTAAAGGCCATTGACCATACGGATATCCGGATCGAACCGGGAGAATTTGCAGCAGTTGTGGGGCGTTCCGGCTCCGGAAAGAGTACGCTGCTGCACATGCTGGGCGGCCTGGACCGTCCGGACTCCGGTCAGGTACTGGTGGAGGGAAAAGATATTTTTCGGCTGAAGGATGACCGGCTGGCGGTATTTCGCAGGAGGAAGATCGGATTTGTCTTCCAGAGTTACAACCTGGTACCATCGTTGAATGTGTGGGAAAATATCGTACTGCCCATCGGTCTGGACGGCCGGAAAGTGGATCGGGATTTTGTGATGGATCTTGTAGAAAGAATCGGTATGGAGGATCGGCTCCGCGCTCTGCCGGGAACGCTTTCCGGAGGGCAGCAGCAGAGGGTCGCCATTGCCAGGGCGCTGGCGTCCCGGCCGGCTATTATACTGGCGGACGAGCCCACCGGGAATCTGGATTCCCGCACGGAGATCGAAGTGGTGAGTCTTCTGAAAAACTGTGTCACCGAATACGGTCAGACACTGGTGATGATCACCCATGACGAGACCATTGCCCAGATGGCGGATCGAATGATTGTCATCGAGGACGGGAAGGTGGTGCAGTCATGAAAACAGTAACCAGGACGGCACTTGCCAATGTGAGACAGAATAGACATCGTAATGTGATCAGTGGAGTCGCCATCATTCTGACTACTCTTTTGATTTTTATGGTGCTGACGGTGGGATATGCTTCCATGAAAGTGCGGTTTGCAGGAGTCAATGCCTATTATCCGCCTTATCATGCCATGTTCCGTCAGGTTTCGGAGGAAAACGCGCAAAAGCTGAAAAGTCACAACGATATGGAAGAAGTGGGGCTGCGGTCGGATCTTGGGGAGGGCGTGGACGATGATTCCCTGATTTTGTTTCTCTGGATGGACGATCAGGCGCTGGAACTTAATAAGATAACGCTGACCAAGGGAGAATTTCCCCGGGAGGAAAAGGAAATCGCTCTTCCGGAGGAAATGCTTTCCGAGTACGGGATCACAGCCGGGATCGGCGATGAGATTACCCTTCCTTTTCAGCTCTATGAAGATGGCGGACTGGGTTTCCAAAAAGAAGATACTTTTTGCATCAGCGGATTTCTGGGCGGAACGGTCGATGAAGAGAACAAGGCATATTCGGCGCTGGTTTCCAGGGAGTATCTGGAAAAAATGATTCCCCGGGATAGCCGGGAATACCGGGTGATGTTCCGGTTGAAAGATGTGGGGAATCAGATCGCCACCACGGATCTTATCGAGGAGCGGGTAAAGGAAATCGGAAGGGATTTTCAGGTGTCGGAAGACAATGTGGTCATCAATACCGATTATCTGATGGCGAATTACACAGATCCGGCGGCTTTTGCCGCTATGGTCAGTATCATCCTGGTGGTTGTGGCGGCGGGAGTTCTGACCATCTACAGTATTTATTATGTCTCCATGACTCCGAAGGTGCAGGAGTACGGGAAACTGAAGGCTATGGGAGCGACCAGAAGGCAAATCCGGCAGATTGTGTTCCGGGAGGGGCTTCTGGTGACGGCGGCAGCGCTGCCTCTGGGACTGATGCTTGGCAGTCTGCTGGCAGGCCCTGTGACCCGCTGGATCTACCGGCTGAGTGTAAATGGAGTCAATGCAGACGCTGCGGCTATGGAAATGAACCGGATCTGCCTGGAATTATTGGAGAAAAAAGAGGTGCGGATACTGAGCGGATGGATCTATCTGATTACCGTGATTGCCGTGCTTATCACGGTTTATCTGTCTCTGGTGAAGCCTATGCGGATGGCGGCAAAGATTTCCCCGGTGGAGGCTATGCGTTACCAGGGAGAAAGCCGGGAAAAGAAAAAGACGAGAAAAGGGTTTGCCCAGATGAGTCTTATGAAACTGACCAGAGCCAATCTGTCCCGGAATAAAAAAAGATCCGTGCTGACCATCGTTACTCTGGGAGCGGTTGGAGTTCTCTTTATGGTGGTGGCGACGGTGTTAAGCTGCGCAGATCCCAAAGAGATCGCCAGGCAGGAGTTCGAAGGAGACTATGAAATCGCCGTGGACAGCTGGGAAGGGGATAAGATGAATCCGGATCGGTCCTGGGTCAATCTTATGCAGAATAATCCGCTGAACGAAGAAATGCTGGAGAAAATCCGCAGCGTGGAAGGTGTGAAAGAGGTGAAGGTGAAAACATACCTTACAGGATGTCTTGCGGATCTGGATCCGGAGCGGGAGATCGTAGGATCCAGTATCCAGGGACTGGACGAATCTTACCGTGAGATCGTGGAAGGATGCCAGACCCAGGGGAGCGTCACCTGGGAGGAGTTAAAGGCGGGGGATAAGATCCTTATGTCTGACTATATGCTGCACTGGTTCCCGGAACTAAAAGGGGGGGATTCTGTGCGGCTGGAACTGGAAACACCGGAAGGAGCGGTGGAAAAAACCTTTGAAATCGCGGCGGTGGGAGAGTACGCGTCCGCGGTGTCCTGGGCGAATTTTCTTCTGCCGGATTCCGTATTGGAAGAATTTACAGATGCCAATCTGAATGACACCTGCGTGATCTGGCTGGAGGAAGGTTTAAGCGCTGCCGGACGCCAGGAGGTTTTCACAGAATTGGAAACGCTGGCGAAAGAAAGCCCTTATCTGGCCACGGACAGCTATGAAAAACATCTGGAGAACTGGGAAACTGCCACGACGGTCATGACGGTTCTGGGATATGTGTTCCTGGTTATCCTTGGCGCGGTGGGAGTGATGAACCTGGTCAATACCATGATCAACAGTGTCTACACCAGGCGGCGTGAACTGGGGATCATTCAGGCGATCGGTATGTCGGAAAAACAGCTGGTGCGGATGATGCAGCTGGAGGGGCTTTTTTATACGGCAGGCACCCTGCTGGTTGCCCTGGGGCTGGGAAGTCTGGCGGGATACGGCGTCTTCCTCTATGCCAAAGCGGAAAATATGATGAACATCACCGTGTATCATTATCCGGCGCTTCCGGCCGTGGTTCTGGCGGTTACCGTGGCAGCGCTGCAGATGATTCTGACCTATGCCGTGTCCCGGAATTTCCGCAGGATGAGCCTGATTGACAGGATCCGGTATTCGGAGTGAAAAGAAGAAAGGGATGGAAAAATCAGAGAACATGAGATACAATTATTAATACAACAGAAAGAAGAAACGGGGACAAGGTATGACACTTGAAACAGAAAGATTAGTTCTGCGCCGCTGGCAAGAAAGCGATGCAGAGGATTTATATCGGTATGCCAGCAATCCTGACGTGGGACCGATTGCCGGCTGGCCGCCGCATCAGAGTATAGATGAGAGCCGTACTGTTATCAAGAGCGTTTTTGATGGAGCGGAGGCGTATGCAGTATGTTTAAAATCGGATAATCGAGCGATTGGAGCAATAGAATTAAAATTAAACGGGCATACGGATATGACGAAGCGAGATGATGAATGTGAACTGGGCTACTGGATCGGGAAGCCATTCTGGGGACAGGGGCTGATACCGGAGGCTTCCCGCGAGATGCTCCGCCGCGCTTTTGTGGATCTTGGAATGAGTAAGGTCTGGTGCGGATACTATGATGGAAATCTGAAATCAAAGCGTGTGCAGGAAAAGCTTGGTTTCCGATATCAGTGGACAGCGGAAGATGTGGATGTTCCGCTTATGCATGAGAAACGGACTGTACATGCCAGTTGTATGACGAAGGCAGAATGGGAAAACAAGGGGAGATAAGAGGAGGAATATTCCCATGAAAGAGATGATTGGATACGGCGGTCTTAATTGTGAGAAAGATCCTTTTAAAGAATATATCAGGGAATCCGAACCGGATAAGCGTGACAAGGGGTATGTATGGCATACAGCCATTGGTCTGCAGGCGGTTGACGGATTGAAGACTTCCGAATATCTGGCGCGCACGGCCATCCGTAATATTGAGGGGGAGATATCGTTTGAAGAGGCAAATGCACTTCTCCAGGATTATTATGAGGCAAATCCTTCTCGCAATGCGGATGACCGAACGGAGGAGGCAGACAAAGTTTCGGCTAAAATTGCAGCTGTTCTTTCCGAGAAAGCGTTCAGCTTCACACCAAATGAATACCTTTCCATTCACAGAAAACTGTTCACGGGTATTTATTCTCATGCGGGATGCGTTCGGGATTACAATATAACGAAGAAGGAATGGGTGCTTGACGGAGCAACGGTGCTGTATGGCAGCGCAACAGAACTTAGGGCAACTTTGGATTATGATTTTTCGGAAGAAAAAAAGTTCTCCTATCGCAATCTTTCAATGGATGAGATCATCCATCATCTTGCGGTGTTTATTTCGAGGTTGTGGCAGATTCACGTATTTGAAGAGGGCAATACCAGAACAACGGCTGTGTTTTTCATCAAGTATCTTCAGACGCTGGGGTTTGATGTGACAAATGATATTTTTGCTGAAAACGCATGGTATTTCCGTAATGCCCTTGTCCGGGCAAATTATAACGATCTGAAAAACGGCATTTATGAAACTACAGAATTTCTGGAGCTGTTCTTAAGAAACCTTTTGTTAAATGAGCATCATCCGCTCCACAACCGGACATTGCACATCAGCGGTACGCTTAAACCATCAGGAAAGTGAACGATTAAAGATAACCGCAGAAAAACGAGGACAGACATGCCCTCGTTTTTCTGCTATTTTTTATGTCTTGTCATTCCGACGGCAATCAATGCAATTCCCAGCAGAATTCCCACTGCCAGAATCAGCAGATACGTGTTGGCGTTGATATGCGCGGCGGAACTCCAGTCGGTAAAGTCGGCCGCCAGAATGGTCAGCTGCCTTTTGTGTTCCACGATCAGTGTATAGACGTCGGTGGAAAAGGAGGTCCAGATTCCGGTGATGATCAGGATGATACCGCCCTTGATCCACCGGTTTGCGGGGAGGTATCTAGCCGTGAGGAAGATCAGCCATACGCCGGTCATCATAATCACGCTGATGATCGTTCCGGACTGCAGTCCTTCCACATCCCCTGAACGGCTGCAGACGGTGTAGATCGTAAGAAACAGCCATGCGGTGTCCCAGACCATGGTGAGCAATGCTTTTTTATCTGACAGCACAGGCGGCAGCGCCAGTCCGCGGATCACGAAGGGAAACAGCGGTATGGAGAGCCCGAAGACGGTCGGGATGGCGAGAAAGAGAAAACTGCCGCCGCCGTTCATGCGATCCACAAAGAAGATAATCAGCAGCAAAGCGAAGATGCCCACCAGAATACTCTTGGTCAGTTTTTGCTGCTTTGCCATAAGGGGTACCGCCGTGAGGGCGGCGGTCAGCAGCATGGATGCGGCTACCACGGCAAATACTCCCAGTCCCGTGCCGCTGGCCAGGGAGACGAAAAAGGTGATGAGAATCGGGATCACCAGAAGAGCGCTGATAATAAGGCCGGCTTTCCAGGCGGCGTTTCTTTCCTTTTTCGCATGCCGCTTCAGAACATCACGGGATTCCTTTTCTATGATCCGGTCGACAGACTGGTCTTTCAGCTCTTCGTAGAGTTTCCTGCAGGTCTCGCAGTTCTCCAGGTGGCGCTGCACCAGCGTTTTGCTGGCAGGCGTACATACGTCGTCGTAATATAAGGGAAGCAGATCCTGAATGATCTCACATTCCTGAAGATTTGTTTTATCCATTTTCCTCCATCCTTTCCTGAATTTTTAATCTTGCCCGGTGATAAGTGACTCTGGCCCAGTTTTCTGTCTTTCCGAAGATAAATCCGATCTGCGAGAAAGGCAGTTCCCCGAACACCCGCAGCTGAAACACTTCTTTATAAGGCTCCTGCAGTTCGTGCAGGATCAGGTGAATCTGAAGAGCCATTTCGTTATCTTCTGCGGTTTCGGCCGGGCTTTTTTCGGGAGCGGCAGTATCATATTCCTCTGATTGGATCAATTTCTGATTTTTCCTGTATTCATCTGCGCTCAGACGCCGGGCGATGCTGCACAGCCAGGTGAGTTCACTTGACTTTTGTTCAAAGGGCTTTTTGGATGTTATGGCCCGGTAAAAGGTATTCTGTGTAATCTCTTCTGCCAGAGACTGATTTTTGACCAGTGTCATCACATAGGAGTACACCTGCAGGTAATAGGTTTGATATAGTTTTTCGTAGTCCAGGACAGCTCACCTCCTCCTTGTACACCGGTTAGACGGAGAAACAGGGATTTCGTTACAAAAAAAGTAAAAAAATTTCGGCACATCCAGTATAGCAGAAAGTCGGAGGGAAAAAAATGATTTTTACCAGCTCGAAATGGAAAGTGTGCTTGACATTATGTATTATATAACATATAATGAATATGGAAAGTATACTTTCCATATTGCGGGAGGATAAGATGAAGAATCGAATTGAAGAGCTGCGTAAGCAGCATGGATTAAAACAAGAGGAGCTGGCAAATATTCTGGAAGTATCCCGGCAGACTATTGGATCTCTGGAAAATGGACGGTACAATCCATCTATTCAGCTGGCGTTTAAGATTGCCAGATATTTTCATATGAATATTGAGGATATTTTTATTTACGAGGAGGACGAGAAATGAAAAAAGGGAATGGTGATCTTCTGGTTTTGTTGACCGGTCTTATTCTGATGGCTGCCGGTTTATGTTTGCTCCGGTGTTATGAAGCTGCCGAAGGCGTTCTGCGTGTGCTGCCGTTCCTCCTGATCGGACTGGGGTGCGGCTTGTTCGGACAGGGAGCAGGAAATATGGTTGGTAAAAGAGCTTTAAAAAACAGTTCAGAAATAGCCAGACAATTGGAAATCGAGCAAAAGGATGAGAGGAATGTTAAAATTTCCCACTGGTCGAAGGCAAAGGCGTTTGATATGATGACTTTCGTATATGGCGCGCTGATGCTGTGCTTTGCATTGATGCAGATCGATTTTGCCGCCGTATTGCTGCTGGTGTTCTCTTATCTATTTGTGGAAGGGTATGCGGTTTATTGTCGGATTCAGATTGAAAAGGAAATATAAAAATAGTGCAAGGAGGTGGAAATTTATGAGGAAATGTATTCGCTGCGGAGCAGAAATGCGGGAGAACTGTGCCATAAAAGTAGAGGGAGCAGGGTACGGAATCGTATTATCTTCGGACGAAAGCAAATTATTTGGAGGAAGAATCGGGAAACCTAAAGTGGCCATCTGCCCCTCCTGCGGGGAGGTATCTGTTTATCTGGAGGATACAGGGAAACTGGAGTCCTGACAGAAAGAATGTTTGACTTAAAGTATCCTAGAAAAATATGCCCTGCCGGGCGGACAGGCAAATGCAAACCTGTCGCCCGGCAGGGCATATTTTTATAGAGATAAGATTTTATTTCCGGCCGTAAGTGTCCAGCGTTTCCAGCATGGCTTCCAGATTTTCCCGCTTTGCGTTTTCCACACAGCCGCTGGCGCCGAAGATATAGCCGCCGCCCGGCGCGCAGATATCGATCAGCTCCTTGGTCTGTCGGATCGTTTCTTCTTTTGTGCCGAATTCCAATGTATACAAAGAGAGATTTCCGGTGATACAGTTGGTCTTGCCGACCGTTTCCTTGGCGCGTTTCATATCGACTGTCTCAAAGGCCACCAGACAGCCCTTTGGCAGCATTTCCGCCATCTGATCGAGACGGGAATTGTAAGGGCCTTCTGTGAACACAAAAGGAGTGACTCCGATACCGATCAGATAATCCAGCATTTTCAGGTAAGGCTTCATATAGATCTTTTCAAACTGTTCCGGACTCATGAATCCGTCCATGGCTTTGTGCAGGGGGAAGAATACCCGCTTCACCGGCATCTGTGCCGTTTCGAAATATTTCCAGGAAGCGATCTGACGGTCCGCGATCATATCACACAGTTCAATGATTTCCGATTCATATTCAAACAGGTCGGTCATGGCGGGAAGTGTGGTTCGGAAGTAGTCGGAGATCACATCAAAAGGCACTTCCCCGCCGCCGGTAAAGAGCTTGGGAATCCCCAGATCTTCGATTTTGGCTGACCAGAAGGCGCTTTTTGCCGCGGCCTCGGCGTCGTATTCGGCGATCTGTTTCAGTTTGTCGATGGTTTCCAGGAATTCCGGTTTCAGCAGCGGCCCCAGTCCTCCGCCTGTGCTTAAGATGGTCGCGGGGCTGAAGGTAAGGCTTTCCAGTCCTTTCAGACCGTCAAAGACCAGCGGGATATAGTGGCGCAGGTAGAATCCGTCAAAATCTTTTATCATGGTATCGTAACACTCTTCCGGCGTCAGGTATTCGATTTCGTGCACCTGGTGGGAAGAGTGGATGGATATTTTGGTTCCGGGCTGTCCCGGCCAGTCGATGATATTGATGCCGGCGACTTCCTGGGCTTTTCCGCTGGTAAAACGGCAGCCGGTGCAGGCGTCCACCGGATATTTTGTATAGAAATCCACGGCTGCCTGGCCTGCGCGGTCATAGTCGTAATAAAGATCCCGGTAGGAAGAGCCTTCCAGTCTCTGGACGACGGAAGCCAGGAACGGAGCCACCGGTATTCTGTCCGGTTCTTTCATGGCGATGGCGTCGCTCATGATTTTTACACGTTCATCATATAATTTCTTTGCTTTTTCCTCCATGGTAAAACCCCCTTTTTAAAACTGATTTTAATATGGGAAACCGGTTTTTCCTATGGACGGGATACCAGAACGTGATAAAATAGATTTATGCATATGGCACAAAGAGGAGGAATAAAAGCGATGATGAAGCTTTCCATGGGATTTATCTGCAGTCAGCTTCCATATAAAACGGAGGTTATAAATGAAAAGCAGGGGATTAAATATTCCGGGATCAGCATTGGCAGTCCTTCGTCATGCTTTAAGGAGGATACCATATATCTGTTTCTTTCGGGCGAAATGCAACAAGCTGCCGGCGGGACGGTTTGGATTGGCAAGGAGGAACCGGAAACGGATATGCCGGTGATCTGGGTCCGGGAGACGGTGGATCCGATACAGGTATTTGATGATGTTTTCGATGTTTTTCACAGGTTCCGGCATTGGGCGGAAGAGGTTGCCGGGAAGGTTTCCGCACGTAAGCCGCTGAAGGAAATTTTGCAGCTTCTGAACCAGGTGACGATCAATCCCTGGTATCTGACGGACAACGGTTTTCGTACCTGCGTGATGAAAGAAGATCCGGTGGCCATGGATATCTCCGCTCTGTGGCGGTATCAGTATTTCCATGGGCATATGGCGTTTCAGGCGATCTATAAGCTGATCTCATCGGGGGATATGACGATTATGAACCGTACGGAGCAGGCGATCATATTTCATAAGACAGAAGCCTTCCACATGCCCTTTGTCAGCAGGACGATCTTTTCGCCAAGGGGAATTACCGGACATCTCTTTATCATTGGTATGCACAATGAACTTTCCTGCTACGAAACGGAACTGGCGGATTACTTCTGCGAGATGATTTCTCCTGTGATGGACTATGTGGATGAGAGCAGCATGGCCGCGCGGAGCGTATATGATTTCTTCTTTATCGATCTGATCGAAGGAAATGAAGTAAAAGAAGCAGAGAGAAAAACATTGATGAACACCATTAAATGGAAGGAACAGGACGAATACATTGCCTGTGTTATGACGATTCCATCCTTCTGGCAGGTTGAGAATAAGCTGAATACAATTACTGTGTATGAAATCGAAGAGATGATGCCCTGCAAGGCGTTTCTCTACGATGACCAGGTGGTGTTTCTTCTGAATAAAACCCATCTGATTTCACAGATGGGAAAAGAGTATACTCCGGTACATTATCTGGAGGAAAAGCTGCAGATGATAGCGAAAAACTGCGGCGGCAGCATCGGTTACAGTGACTCTTTTCGTGAGATGGGAAAGCTTTCCATCTACTATCGCCAGGCGGTACTGGCGGCAGCATACGCTTCTTCTTCCGGCAGGGGGATTCTCCCCTATCATCATGTCAGCGTACCGCATTTGCTGCGGGAAGCAGAACAGGCGGTTTCCCGGGATCTTTTTTTGCATCCGGCTGTAAGGGCGCTGGAGGAGTATGACTCTGCCAATCATACGGAATTTCTGAAAACCCTTTATATCTATCTGAAGAATGAACGGCGGACGACGGAAACGGTGAAGGAACTTTATATTCACCGGAATTCACTGTTGTATCGCCTGGAGCGAATCAGGGAAATCACCGGATTTCAGTTGGAGGATTATCGGGAACGGCTTCGCATGCTGCTTTCCTGTGAAATTTATTTTGGACAGCAGTATCTATAAAAAATATTTATAGTATATAACAATTTTGAATTTCACATTTTCCGGAATCTGAGATAGAATTCATATGGACAGAAATTGATAAGGATACGAACAGTTCTGATCCGAACGAATACTGGGAGGTGTGAACAGGAATGACAGAACGTGTCAGAGCCGAGGATCTGTTTTTTGCGATCAAAAGAATCGGTCTGGACTGGACGGCCCGGATGGAGATGCGTTTTCCCGGTGAGAACATCACCGGCATCCAGGTCTATTTTCTGGTATATATCCTGAGGCATCATCCTCAGGGCACCTATATCACAGAGGTGTGCAGGGAGATTGGAGTGGCCAAATCAACGCTGTCGGAACTGGTCAGGAAGCTGAAGGATAAGGGCTATCTTGCTTTTGAAAAAAATCCGGAGGATATCCGCAGGAAGCGGATCATTCCCACCCAAAAGCTTCTGATCCGCAAGAGCCAGCTGCTGGAGACGGCGGATCGGACGGAAGCGGAGATTTTCAGCGTGCTGGATCATCAGGAGCAGATCCAGATGTACAGAATGGAAAAAAAGATTCTGACGCAGCTGACCAGGATGGAAGACAGTGAAAAAAAGAAACAGGAGGTTTATCTACCGTGAGAAAAGTGATACAACAGTTGAAACAGTATAAGCGGGACACCCTTTCGTGTATCGGTCTCACCGCGCTGGAAGTGATTATGGAGATTCTGATGCCATTTATCACTGCGATTATCATCGATCAGGGAGTGGAAGCGGGAAATCTTCCCGTGGTTTACCGGTATGGCGTTTTGATGGTGCTGATGGCGTTTCTCGCCCTGGTCTTCGGCGCTTTGGCCGGAAAAAATGCGGCCAGTGCGGCGACCGGGCTGTCCGCCAACCTGCGGGAGGCGATTTATGCCAATATTCAGACCTTTTCCTTTTCCAATATTGATAAGTTCAGCGTGCCGGGACTGGTTACCCGTATGACCACGGATATCACCAACGTGCAGAACGCATTTATGATGATTATCCGTGTGGCGGTCCGTGCTCCTTTGAACCTGATTTTCAGTTTCGCCATGTGTCTGATCATCAGCCCGCCTTTGAGCGGCATGTTCCTGATTGCCGTGGTTTTCCTGGTGGCGGTTATCGGTACGATTATGGCGGTTACGCTGAAAATCTTCAAACAGGTATTCCGCAGATATGATGATTTAAACGCCAGCGTGCAGGAGAATGTGACGGCCATCCGCGTGGTAAAGGCCTTCGTCCGGGAGGACTATGAGAACGTGAAATTTTCCAAAGCGTCTCAGATGCTTTATAAACTGTCGGTCAAGGCAGAAGGGCTGCTGGCCTTTAACGCGCCTGCCATGATGGTTTCCGTTTATTTCTGTATTATTTCCGTGTCCTGGCTGGGAGCGCACTTTATCGTCGGCGGGTCTATGACCACCGGTGATCTGACCAGTCTGTTCAGTTATATTATGTCGCTGCTGATGAGCCTGATGATGCTCTCCATGGTAGTGGTCATGATCAGTATGTCCATGGCAAGCATCCGCCGTATCGGCGAGGTCCTGAATGAAAAAGCGGATCTGACGGATCCCGAAGATGCGGTGACGGAAGTGGCCGACGGCAGCATCGATTTCAATCATGTGAATTTCTCCTACAAACACGGGAGCGGAAAAAATTCTCTCTCGGATATCGACCTGCATATCCGAAGCGGCGAGACGGTGGGCGTCATCGGCGGTACCGGCGCCGGAAAGAGCAGCCTGGTGAATCTGATCTGCCGGCTGTACGATGTGGATGAGGGATCTGTCTGCGTGGGCGGCGTGGATGTCCGCCGGTATGATACGGAAGTTCTGAGAAATCAGGTATCCGTGGTACTGCAGAAAAATACGCTGTTTTCCGGAACGATCCTTGAAAATCTTCGCTGGGGTAATCCAAACGCCACAGAGGAAGAGTGTGTGGAAGCCTGTCAGGCCGCCTGCGCTGATGAATTTATCGAGCGCATGCCGGACGGCTATCAGACGAGAATCGAGCGGGGCGGCTCCAATGTCTCCGGCGGTCAGAAGCAGCGTCTTTGTATCGCCAGAGCATTGCTGAAAAAACCAAAGGTGTTGATCTTGGATGATTCCACCAGCGCGGTGGATACGGCCACAGATGCCAGTATCCGCGCCGCTTTCGCGAAAAAGATTCCGGGGACAACAAAGATTATCATCGCCCAGCGTGTGTCCAGTGTGGAGTCGGCAGACCGGATTCTGGTACTGGATGACGGACGGATCGATGCTTTTGATACCCATGAGAATCTGCTGGAGAATAATGCTATCTATCAGGATATTTATCATTCACAGCTGGAAGGCAGCGGCGACTTTGATCAGCCGGCTTGATTTGGAAAGGAGGAGAACGGATCATGACTGATAAGACAAACGGAAAAAAAGCAGGATCCAGGGTGAATACGGCGTCAAAGCTGATTAACCGGGTGATCCGCTATATGCTTCATTACTATAAGATTCCCTTTCTCATCGTGCTGGCCTGTATTCTGATCACGGCGATTGCCACGGTGGTGGGAGCCACATTTCCGCAGAAGCTGGTGGACGATTACATTACGCCCATGCTGGCCAGCGGCTCCACGGATTTTGGCGGCCTGGCCGGTGATCTGGTGCGTCTGGTCTGCATCATGGGGCTGGGCGTTATCACGGCGTTTACCTATAACCGTATCATGGTCAACGTCAGCCAGGGAACCATGCGCAATCTGAGGGACGATTTGTTTTCCCGCATGGAGGCGCTGCCCATAAAATATTTTGACACCCACGCCCACGGCGATATCATGTCGGTGTATACCAACGATGTGGATACCCTTCGCCAGCTGCTCAGCCAGAGTATACCGCAGGTGATCAACTCACTGATTACCATGGCGGCCACGCTGGTGACGATGATCATCCTGAACCCGGCGCTGACGGTGATCTCCATTCTGACGGCGGTGGTCATGCTGAAGGTTACCTCGACCTTTTCCAGCCTGTCCGGAAAATATTTTATCCGTCAGCAGATCGATCTGGGCACGGTGGACGGTTTCATCGAGGAGATGCTGGACGGCCAGAAGGTGGTCAAAGTCTTCTGTCATGAAGAAGCGGCCAAAAGAGATTTCCACGAGGTGAACGAAAGACTGCGAAACAGCGCCAACAAAGCCAACCGTTATGCCAACCTGCTGATGCCCATCAACGCCAATATCGGCTGGATCAGCTATGCGCTGGTGGCCATCGTGGGGGCGATCCTGGGCATCAATGAACTGGCCGGCGTCACCATCGGCACGGTGGTCACTTTTGTGGGATTGAATAAAAGTTTTACCAACCCCATCACCCAGGTCAGCCAGCAGATCAATTTCGTGGTCAATGCCGCAGCCGGCGCGCAGCGTGTCTTTGACCTGATGGATCAGGAGCCGGAGAAGGATGAAGGCTATGTGGAACTGGTCAACGCAAAAGAGGATGAAAACGGCAATCTGACGGAGACTTCCGAGAGGACTAATCTGTGGGCCTGGAAACATCCCCACAAGGCGGACGGCACCATCACTTATAAGAAGCAAGAGGGTAAGGTGGTCTTTGACGATGTGGACTTCGGTTACACGGAGGATAAGATCGTGCTGCACAATATCAGTTTGTGGGCAAAGCCGGGCCAGAAAATCGCTTTCGTAGGAGCCACCGGAGCCGGCAAGACTACCATCACCAACCTGATCAACCGCTTTTATGACATTGCGGATGGAAAGATCCGTTACGACGATATCAACATCAACAAGATCAAAAAGCAGGATCTGCGAAGGTCCCTGGGTATGGTGCTGCAGGATACCCATCTGTTTACGGGAACGGTTATGGAGAATATCCGATACGGAAAACTGGATGCCACCGATGAGGAATGTATTGCGGCGGCGAAGCTGGCCAATGCGGACGGATTTATCAATCGTCTGCCGGACGGCTATCAGACCATGCTGACGGGAGACGGTTCCAACTTAAGTCAGGGGCAGCGGCAGCTTCTGGCCATTGCCAGGGCGGCGGTGGCGGATCCGCCGGCATTGATTATGGATGAGGCCACGTCTTCCATCGATACCCGTACAGAGAAACTGGTGCAGGCCGGCATGGACGCGCTGATGAAAGGGCGGACCACCTTTGTCATCGCCCACCGTCTGTCTACGGTGAAAAATTCCGACTGTATCATGGTCATGGAGCATGGGCGGATTATCGAGAGAGGTACCCATGACGAACTGATCGAGGAGAAAGGAAAATATTATCAGCTGTATACGGGAAATTTTGCTTCTTAAAAGAATTGGCTTCATCTTGCATCAAAATCCCAAATATGGTAGTATAACTGTAACGCCGAAAGCATCAGACGCGACCGGAGATTAGGGAAGGCGTGTGAAAAGTTCGGGGGAGTTATCAGGTGAAACAGTAGACCTTCAGAGAGTGAGTATGATCTGCTCATCCGCTTTCTGAAGGCCTTTTTGCGATTATCTGGAGGGATTACGTTGCATTTTGGTAAGCAAAAGACACAGAACAGACTGAAGAATAAGAAGAAAAGAAGGGGCATGCTGGTTTTTAAGGTGATCCTGCTCTTCCTGCTGCTGGCAGTGGCGGTGACCGGCGTGGGAGCCGCTGTAGTTTACAACAGAATCATTTCTGAGGCGCCGCAGGTTTCGGCGATCGATATTACGCCGGCGGGAAATGTCACTTTCATCTATGACGATGAAGGGGAGCAGATACAGCAGCTAAATTCTGCGGAAGGGAACCGGATCTCCGTCTCCATAGAGGAGATCCCGACGGATATGCAGCATGCCATCGTAGCCATAGAGGACGCCCGGTTTTACGAGCACAACGGCGTGGACTACCGGGGTATGCTGCGGGCGGTGGTCAATGCCGTGACCAGCGGTTTTCGCCGTATGGAAGGAGCCAGCACCATCACCCAGCAGCTTTTGAAGAATAATGTTTTTACCGACTGGATGAGTGAAAGCACCTGGGATTCCATTAAAAGGAAGATCCAGGAACAGTATCTGGCGGTGGAACTGGAAGCATATCTGACAGAACAGGGAGAGGATGCCAAAAGTGTGATTCTGGAAAACTATCTCAACACCGTCAACTTCGGTTCCGGCGCATACGGGATCCAAATGGCGTCACAGACTTATTTCGGAAAAGACTGTAAAGACCTGACGCTGTCCGAATGTGCCGTGCTGGCGGCCATTCCGCAGAATCCCACCCGGTGGAATCCCCGAACCAACCCGGAGGAAAACGCCAAGCGCCGGGAGGTGGTGCTGCGCTATATGGCGGAGCAGGGCTGGATCACAGCGGAAGAGCAGCAAGAAGCGCTGGCTGACGATGTGTATTCCCGCATTCAGGAGACGGCGGTGGTGGATGAAGACGAGCCTTATTCCTACTTTGTGGACGGATTGATCCAGCAGGTGGAAGAGCATCTGATTCAGCGGTGCGGATATACGGAAGAAGAAGCGGAGAAAGCCGTTTACAGCGGCGGTCTGCGCATTTACAGCACCCAGGACAGCGACATTCAGGCGATTATGGATGAAGAGTTTCAAAAGGAAGAAAATTATCCGGATGATGTGCAGTATGAACTGGAGTGGGCGCTGACCGTGGAACACGCAGACGGTACCCAGGAAAATTACAGCCGTGAGATGCTGCGCAGCTATTTCCGTGAGAGCGATGCTTCTTTTGATTTGCTGTTCGCAAGCCAGGATGAGGCGCAAAGCTTTGTGGATCAGTACAAGGCGGCGGTTCTGACGCCGGAGGATACCATCGTGGCGGAGCGGGTTGATTTTACCCCCCAGCCCCAGGCGGCCATGACGGTGATTGAACAAAGCACCGGGCAGGTGAAGGGAATCGTGGGCGGCAGAGGGGAAAAGACAGCCAGTCTCACGCTCAACCGGGCGACCGACGCCACCCGTCAGCCGGGATCTACTTTCAAGATTCTGTCCACTTACGGACCGGCTCTGGAGGAAGAGGAGATTACTCTGGCGACGATGATTGAGGATGAACCGTATGAATACGCGGATGGAACGCCGCTGAGCAATGCGGACGACGCCTATCACGGGACGGTTTCCGTGCGGACGGCTATTACGTATTCCTATAATATACCGGCGGTGAAGGTGCTGACGGATCTGACGCCCCAGACCGGTTATGACTATCTGACCAGACTGGGATTTACGACGCTGGATGCCCAGTCGGATACGTATCAGCCTCTGGCGCTGGGAGGCATCACCAACGGTGTCACAAACCTGGAATTGACGGCGGCTTATGCGGCTATCGCCAATGAGGGAAATTATATCGAACCGTCTTTTTATACCAGGGTGACGGATAAGGAGGGAAACGTGCTTTTGGAGAATACCTCTGAGGAAACCCGGGTATTCAGTGAGAGCACAGCCTTTTTGCTGACCAGCGCCATGGAAAGCGTCATGGAGGAAGGGACAGGAACGGCTTTGCAGCTGGAGGATATGACGGCGGCAGGAAAAACGGGAACCACCACTTCCTATGTGGATCTGGTGTTCGCCGGATACACGCCTTATTATACCTCTGCCGTCTGGGCCGGCTATGATACCAATATGGAGGTTCCGGAAGAGGGCAGAACCTTTCATCAGACGCTTTGGACCAGGGTGATGAACCGTATCCATGAGAATCTGCCGGATCAGGAGTTTTCCCAGCCGGATGATGTGGAGGAAGTGACCATCTGTGCGGACAGCGGTCTGCTGCCCGGATTTGGCTGTACCAGAACCACGGAGTATTTTTCCTCAGCTACAGTTCCCACTGAAAGATGCAAAGAGCACGGCCTTTTCTCCCGGCCGACAAAGGAGCCGGAGGATAACCGGGAAGAAGAGGACGAATGGGATGACCAGGAGGAAGAACCGGTGGAACCGGAAGAAAGTGAGGAAGAGGAGCAGGAAGAAGAGCAGGAGGATCCCTGGTGGTGGGGATGGTGGAACTGATTTTCATTTCCTTATAAATATCGAAAAAGCGCCGCCCGGCCATCGGTGAAAGATGGCCGGGCGGCATAGTCTGTACAAAAATGTTTACTGACGGATGGCGCCGTTGTCGCAGCGGTTTCCCCAGGAATCGATCAGACTGCCGTCCCGGTAGACGCAGATGATCTCACAGTGGTTGGCACATTTTCCGCAGGTAACCTCCCGGGTTTTAAAATCCATCTGTGCCACGTCAAAGGAAAATTCCCCTTCGCTCTGATCTTCCCGGGCCAGCACGGCGATGCCGAAGGCGCCCATCAGATGCCCTTTTTCATCCACCATTACCGGCATACCCAGTTCTTCTTCAAACATATGTACCACGCCGGCATTTTTGCTGACGCCGCCCTGGAAGACCACGGGTGCAATGATCTTTTTGCCTTTGGCCACATTGTTCAGGTAGTTTCCCGCCACAGCCTTGCACAGTCCGGCGATGATTTCATCCTTGGGACAGCCCACCTGCAGCTTGTGTACCAGGTCGGATTCGGCGAACACAGTACAGCGCGCTGCGATGGGAGCGGCCTTTTTTGCCTTTAATGCAATAGAGCCAAATTCTTCCACTTCCACGCCCAGACGATGAGCCTGGCTGGAAAGGAAAGCCCCCGTACCGGCCGCGCAGAGTGTGTTCATGGCGTAATCTACGGCCACGCCGTTTTCCACACAGATGATCTTGGAATCCTGCCCGCCGATTTCCAGGATAGTCCGCACTTCCGGGTGCAGGGTGGTGGTGCCCACAGCATGGGCGGTGATTTCGTTTTTCACCACCTGGGCGCCGATCATGCTTCCCACCAGTTTGCGGGCGCTGCCTGTGGTTCCGGAGGCGGCGATCCGGTAGTGTTCCCGGTCAAACTGTTCCTCCAGTGCGTGAAGAACGTCTCTGGTTGCCTGGATGGGATTGCCCTCTGTCCACAGATAACTTTCCGCCAGAAAAGTGTTGTTTTCGTCGATAATGACGCCTTTTGTCGAAATGGAACCGATGTCGATTCCCAGATAAGCTTTCTTTTTCATCGTAGTATTTTCTTCTTTCTTTCCAGCATGTCGTAAAATGCTTCCAGTCTCGTGTCAAGTCCGGTATCGCTCTCCTGTGTGTCGTAACTTAAATACAGAATCGGGATATGGTAATCTTTGCTGATGTTCTGCAGAACCGGGATAGCGTCCATCTCCGGTGTGCAGCCGAAGGATTTCACATGGATAATGCCGTCGAAGCCCCTTTTGGCGTAATCCAGCGCTGCGCTTAAAGTCCAGGTGGTGGTGGTTCCCATGTTAAAGCGGGTATATTCCCGGATCCGGGGACGAAGGGCCGGTTCCTTGGCGCGGAAGTGGCAGTTGGTTACGTTTAAAAAACGGTGAACCGACGCGCCCAGCCGTACCAGCTTCTCCTGCAGAAACTGGTTGGAATGTTCGTCCATGACGGTAAAGTACTCGCCTACCACGCCGATGCGGATGGGATGTTCCGGCATCTTCAGTTCCAGCTCTTCCATGCTTTGTTTGGCGGCCTGATAGCCATCCCGGATTTCCCGCCGGTTTTCCGCCGTCTGCATCTGCAGCAGAAATTTGCGGTAAACTTTCCGGAAGCTTCCCTTTACGGCTTCAAAGCCGGCATTCTGATAGTACAAAGCTTCGATCTCATCCATATATTCCGCCATCTTCACACCGTCGTAAGCGCCGGTGAGCACTTTGGCGGGATTCAGTTTGGGGCTCAGTTTCTTTGCCAGCCGCAGCCATTCCCGCTTTTTGCCGCCCATATATTCCGCCAGGTTGACGAATTCAAAGCGATAGCCCAGATCCCGCAGGATTTCTTCCTGCAGCTGTCCGTAGGCATCCAGCCGGCAAAGACCGCCGGTTTCCACCAGGATATCTGCTCCGGCCTCCAGAGCCTCGATCAGACTGCCCAGCGTATGCTTAAAGGGTGCGCAGACATAATCCGGGCTGTAACGGCTGCCCAGTTCAGCCGTTTCTTTGGTGGCAGGAGGGAGCAGCAGATAATCTGCCTCCAGCCCCTGCTCGATAATGTATTTGATCGCGTAATTATAATGATGGATCCTGGGGAACGCGATTTTTTTCCGGTCTTCAATTCTTAAATCCATAACCGCCCGCCTTCTGATATTTGATGATGTCAATGAAACTTTCCAGTCTTGTTTCCACCCCGGCTGTTCCACTCTGAGCGTCCAGAGTCAGACTCAGCACGGGCAGGCCTTTCAGATGCCGCTGCAGCAGTTCGCCGGCCAGGGAATCCGGCCCGCAGGGATAGGCGCTGACCAGCACGATGCCGTCCACTTTTTCCCGAAGCAAAAGACTGGCGCCGATGATTTCCCGGCTGATCAGCCAGGGAATCACCCGGGAAAGGTCATAACTCTTTTTTAAAGCGCTTTTCTTGTTGACATAATCTGTATAAAGGACTTCAACGCCGAATTTCTCCAGTATCTTTCCCAGTTCTGATCCCATGTAAGCGTCATGAAGCACATAAGGATGACCGGCCAGCAGTACCTTGCTTTTGGAACTGTCCAGCTTCTGCATCTGACGTTTTTCTTTTGCCTTGTACCAGGCGTCCTGTACTTTTTTGGCGCTGTTGTAGGCCTTTTTTCCCTCTTTTTTTGTTTTTCCCAGTGTCTCTGCCAGTTTCAGATAGACGGCCTCCTCATTGGTCTTGTCATACCAGTCGTAACTGACGGTGAGAAGGGGAAGCCGTTCTTCGCGAAAAATATTGGTAATCAGATCCGGCAGGGATTCATAACGGGTGCACATTTTTCCCCGGGGAGTGTATCCTCCTTCCCGGGGGATAAAAAGGGCGTCGCATTTTCCCAGCAGCCGCTGTACATGGCCCAGATACATCTTAAAGGGAAGACAGGTCTCGTCCACCGCGCGGGCGGTTCCTTCCTCCAGGATACTGCGGTCGCTTCTGGGACTTAAAATGTATGAAAAACCCAGCTGTGTGAAAAATTCCTTCCACAGGATTCCGTCCCGGTAAGTCAGAAGTCCTCTGGGAACGCCGATGGTATGTATGTTTTTCATGGTTTGTCACCTCTTGTTTCGTCCAGGTTCCCTCAACCGTACCGCCGCATTACTGCTGGCGGTAATAGCTGAAGAAATCGGCGATTTTACGGGCGGCTTCTTTGAGCACTTCGATACGCGGCAGGTATACCACCCGGAAATGATCCGGCTGTTTCCAGTTGAAGCCTCCTCCGTGGATCAGCAGGATTTTCTTGTCGCGCAGCAGATCCAGGGCGAATTTTTCATCATCGGTGATATTAAATTTTTCGATGTCGATTTTCGGGAACATATAAAAGGCTGCTTTTGGTTTAACGCAGGTAATGCCCGGGATATCGGTCAGGGCATTGTAAATGAATTCCCGCTGTTCGTACAGTCTGCCGCCGGGTACCACGTAATCGTTCACACTCTGGTGGCCGCCAAGGGCGGTCTGTACGATGGACTGCGCCGGCACGTTGGAGCAAAGACGCATATTGGAAAGCATCTTGATGCCTTCGATGTAATCTTTGGCGATTCGCTTGTTGCCGCTTAAGATCATCCAGCCGATTCGAAATCCTGCGATCATGTGAGACTTGGACAGTCCGCTGTAGGTGACGCAGAACAGATCCGGCGCCATGGAAGCAATGGAGATATGTTTCTCATCATCCATCACCAGACGATCGTAGATCTCATCGGAAAAGATGATCAGCTGATGTTCTCTGGCCACGTCCACAATCTGCTGCAGGATCTCTCTGGGGTAGAGGGCTCCGGTGGGGTTGTTGGGGTTGATGATTACGATGGCTTTGGTTTTGTCCGTGATTTTCCGTTTGATGTCCTCCATATCCGGATTCCAGTCGGACTGTTCATCGCAGATATAGTGGACGGCTTTGCCGCCGGCCAGGTTTGCGCAGGCAGTCCACAGCGGATAGTCCGGTGAGGGAATCAGGATCTCGTCTCCGTTGTCCAAAAGAGCGGACATACACAGGTTGATCAGTTCGCTGACGCCGTTGCCTGTGTAGATATCGTCCACGGTTACATTGGGGATTCCTTTCAGCTGGGCGTACTGCATGATGGCTTTCCGGGCAGAGAAGAGCCCGTTGGCGGGGGAGTAGCCTTCGCATTCTGTCAGCTGGCGGCGCATATCGTAGATCACTTCGTCCGGTGTGTGAAAGCCAAAAGGAGCCGGATTTCCGATATTCAGTTTCAGAATCTGAGTGCCGTCCTCCTCCATTCTGGTTGCTTCGTCCACAACTGGTCCTCTTACATCATATAATACATCATCCAGTTTTGATGATTTCTTAAATTCACGCATGTTCTTTCCTCCTGAAGATTCTTTATTTGGATTCCGGATTTCCGGCTGTGGCGCCGCCTGTTCCGGCAGATCTTTTTCCCCTTTCAGCCAGTCTTCCTCCACCTGCAGTGTTTCTGCCAGGAAATGGAGAAGTTCCGGCCGGGGAACGGTTTTTCCGCTGACATACTGACTGACATGGCTCTTTCCCAGCTTCACATTCTGTTCCAAAGCGGCGTGGACCAGATCCACCTGCTTGAAACCCTGCTGTTCCATGGCAAGTTTCAGCCGGTCCGCAAATGATTCCTTCGGCATGTTTTGGTTCACCTCTCAAAGTTCAAAATAAAATGCAAAAGTTCAAAACTGCTGAAGCCAGTATATCATGCGATGGAGAAAAGTTCAATAAAAAACGAAATGAATTTTGAACTTTTTTAAGGACGAAAAGGAAGCGCAGTACCGTTTGGGGAGAATTGACATAAATTTTACATTTCTCTTGTATCCTGTGAAACTTTATGCTATAGTAAATCCGCTGTTAAAAAATAAATTCTCTGGAGAGCTTCCTGAGGCTGGTTTTTATGTGCCGGTCCGTCGGGAACGCCGAAGGTGTAAGGCAGAAAGCTGCTGATCTCTCAGGCAAAAGGACAGGGTAATGTTCATCTCTCTCGAGAAATAAACAAAAGAGGGAGGAAAGAACATGGATGCTTTATTGAATTGGATCGATTCTGCCAACGATATTCTGTGGAATACTATTCTGCTTGTGATGTTGTGCGGGACCGGTATTTTTTATACCCTGAAACTGAAGTTCATTCAGGTGCGCAAATTCAAAGAAGGATTGAAAATAGTCTTTGGAAGCTTCAGTTTGAGCGGGAAGAAACGGGATAACGGGGAAATGACGCCTTTCCAGGCGGTGGCCACTGCCATCGCCGCTCAGGTAGGTACGGGGAACTTAACCGGCGCTGCCACAGCGCTGATTGGCGGCGGCCCGGGAGCGATTTTCTGGATGTGGATGTCCGCCTTTTTCGGCATGGCGACGATTTACGCGGAGGCCGTACTGGCGCAGAAATACAAAACCGTGGAAAACGGCGAAGTGACCGGCGGTCCCATATATTATATCCGGCAGGCATTTAAAGGGAAGTTCGGCAAGGTGCTGGCGGTAATTTTCGCCTGCCTGATCACGGTGGCCCTGGGCTTTATGGGCAATATGGTACAGTCCAATTCCATCAGCGAAGCTTTTTCCAGCGTGCTGGATGCCAGAAATCTGGAGGTTTCTCCGATTATTATCGGACTGCTGATCGCGGTATTTTCTCTGTTTGTATTCCTGGGCGGAACCAAACGGCTGGCCAGCGTGGTAGAAAAACTGGTGCCTCTGATGGCCGGGATTTATATTGTAGGAAGTCTGGTACTGATTGTCATGCACATCACGGAAGTTCCGGAAGCTTTCCGGATGATCATTGTGGGAGCCTTTACCCCGAGAGCGATCGTGGGCGGCGCGGCCGGTATCACCATCCGGGAGGCGATCCGTTACGGCGTGGCCCGCGGCCTGTTTTCCAACGAAGCCGGTATGGGTTCCACACCCCATGCCCATGCCCGGGCGGCTGCCAAAAATCCCCATGAGCAGGGACTTACCGCTGTGGTCAGCGTCTTCATCGATACCTTTATCGTGCTGAACCTGACGGTATTTTCTATTCTGACCACCGGCGTATTGGACAGCGGCGAGAATGGAATCGCATTGACTCAGACGGCTTTTACCACCGGCTTTGGAGGATTCGGCGATATCTTCGTGGCCATCTGTCTGCTGTTTTTTGCCCTTTCCACCATCATCGGATGGCATTTCTTTGGGGCGGTTAACGTAAAGTATCTGCTGGGAGACAAGGCGGTCAAGGTATACTCTGTGATTGTGGCAATCTGCATCGTCATCGGCTCCACGCTGAAGCTGGATCTGGTATGGTCCCTTTCCGACTTCTTCAACGGACTGATGGTGATTCCCAATGCCCTGGCTCTTTGGGCTTTAGCGGGCGTGGTGAACAGCGTGCGCAAGCAGTACGGCGAGAAGAAAAAAGAGAAATAAAAACAATTGATATTACAGGCAGTCTGTTCCGTAAAAGGAGCAGGCTGCTTTTATAACACTTTTCTGAAATTTTACTTTCGTTTTACGGAAGATTGATGGTTAAATTTTCATCCATTTTCTATAATACAGATAACCTGAAAAAACCAAGTAAGTACAGGGAAAGAGAGGATGTTAGAAATGGATGTAATGGAAACCAAAACGGCCAGTCAGTCCCAGAAACTGATGATTTTTGTTCTGACCATGTCGCTGTATGGTCTGGCCACGCTGTTTACAGAACTGATTCCGAAATTCCAGGTGGGTATCGTGGAATTTTCCGTGGAGTATTTTCTGTTTATCCCGCTGGTGCTGGCCATGCTGTTTGATCCACTGTCAGCAGCGCTGGGCGCAGCCACCGGAGAGCTGGTGTTCAGCGAGATTATGCTGGGACAGTTTGGAGGACTGGGAGAGCTGGAAAAATTTCTGACGGTAACCATCGGCGTATATGTTGCGGGGAAGGTGGTCAGTGATCCGCGCAACCGCAAAAGGGTGGCGGCAGCTGCCATTACCGGAACCGGTCTGCAGCTTCTGATGGGTACCATTGTGGATATCTGTAAAGTACAGTTTGCCATCGAGGATTTTGAAGCGGTAGCCGGACTCCCGGAGAGCGTTTTTGCGACGGAAGGATTTGCTTTTCTGAATGACCTGCTGTTTTCTGGTATTCTCTTCTGTCTGCTGCCCACGCTGTATCTGGTTCCGAAGCTGTATGGCAAGATCGAGCCGCTGCTGGGGATGAAGCCCCGCACCAGTGCAAACGTTTCCGGACATATCAGTATGAAAATCATTGCTGTCTGTCTGGTTGGATTCATCTGTGCGGTGGTGTCTCAGATGCTGGCAGAAAGCGGGTTTGAACTGATCGGCTGGGAAGCCGGATGGGCTGGGAATACCACTTCCATGGCTGCCGGCATGATTGTGGCAGCAGCGGCGGTGCTTCTGATTCTGATAGCAATGAGGAAAAATGCGGCAGAAAAGGTGAGTGATACGAAATGAGTATCATAAAAATAGAGGATTTGCAGTTTACGTATCCCGGCGCGGACAGTCCCACACTGGATCACGTAAATCTGGAAGTGGAGGAAGGAGACTTTCTGGCCATCGTTGGAAATAACGGATGCGGGAAATCCACTTTGTGCAAAGTTCTGAATGGTCTGATCCCCCACTTTATCGAGGGCGATTTTGCAGGACGGGCGACAGTTGGAGGGGAGAACACTCTGCATACAGATGTGGGCTCCCTGGCTCGTCGTGTGGGCTATGTGTATCAGGACTTTGAAAATCAGATCGTTCGTCCCACGGTGTTGGACGATGCTTCTTTTGCCTGTCTGAATTACGGTATGAAGGATTATCTGCAGCTGGGTCGGGAAGCGCTGGCCCGCTGCGGTCTTCAGGGATGGGAAGAGGAATATATCTGGCAGCTTTCCGGCGGACAGACTCACCTGCTGGCGCTGGCGGGAGCCGTAGCGCTGGGACCGGATATTCTGATTTTGGATGAGCCTATCGCACAGCTGGATCCTGGACATGCCGACCGTATTTACGGAGTACTGCGTGAATTAAATGAGACATATGGCAAGACGATCATTGTCATTGAGCACCATACGGAGTATATTGCGGATTACTGTAAACATGTGCTTTTGCTGAGAAATGGCAAAGTTGCCTGGATGCTGCCGGTGCGGGAAGCATTGGATCGGGTGGAAGAACTGCAGGAAAGCAATATCTTTCCTCCGCAGGTAACTATAGCGGCCTGGCAGCTGCAGAAAGAGGGAAAACTGAACAGGAAAGCTATGCTGCCTGTGACAGTGGCAGAAGGGAAAAGGGTCTTTTCTTCACTGCCAAGAGCCAAGCGGGATAGGGCTGAATCAGAGAAATCTTTCGGGAAACCGGAGAAAGAACCGGTTGTGGCGGCCTTTCGCGATCTGAGTGTTTCCTACCGCACGGTAAAAGGTGAGCCCCATGTAGTTTTTGACAGACTGAATCTTCAGCTGCATAAGGGAGAAAAGATTGCTCTGATCGGCTCCAACGGTGCGGGCAAATCCACGTTAATGAAACTGATGGTAGGGCTTTTGAAACCCTCCCAGGGAACGGTGCAGCTAAATGACAGAATTTTAAACAAAATAAAGCCAGAACAACTCTCCCGGCAGATTTCCCTGGTTTATCAGAATCCGGAGGAAATGTTCATTAAGGATTCCATTCGCAAAGATATCGCTTATGCTATGCAGGTGCGTCAGGTGGAAAACTGGGAACAAAGGACGGAAGAACTGCTGCGGCGGTTTCACCTGCAGGAACTGGGAGAACGGGACGGACGTCTGCTTTCCGGAGGCCAGATGCGCCGGGCCAGTCTGGCCATCGGCGTAGCATTAAATCCAGGTATTTTGCTGTTGGATGAACCCACGGCAAATCTGGATATTGCCACCAGAAAAGAAATCATGCGTACGTTAAATGATATGAAAGAAATCACGGAGACGGTGATGATTGCCACTCACGATATGCAGCTGGTGTGTGAATGGGCCGAAAGGATCATTGTTCTGTACAAGGGTCGGATTGTGGGCGACGGTACGCGCAATGAAATCTTCGGAGATGAAGCTTTGACGAAGCAGGTGGGAATCCGGCCGCCGGAAATTTTTTCCATGGGGAGGGAACTGGACGAAAATGCGCTGTGCTATACTGTTCAGGAATTCCTGCAGATGTTTGAAGGAGGGGGAGCAGATGATAAAAAAACTGTCAGAAAATATACTGGATAAATTTTCCATGGATTTCCTGCGCAGTCAGGTGTTGAAAAATGCTTACGGCAACAATGACACGGTGATTGCCATACGGGATCCCCGGGTACTTCTGATCTGGTATCTCTTTTTTGGATTGGTACCCTGGTTTGTTCATGATATCATTTTTCTGCTGGGATGCTTTTTGCTGGTGATGGTGACCACACTGCTGGCTCGCGTGGCCGGTCTGGTGCTTTTTCTGTTCGGGCTGGGTGTGTTTTCTCAGACCGGGTATCTGCTGATTGTGACTCTGCTGTTTGGAGGCGATGCGTCAGCAGTTGCGCCGCTGCTGGTCCTGACACTGAAGGTGGCCACGGTATCGTTGGCTTCCGTGACGGTGTTTTCCGGATTGGATCCGGACCGTCTGTCCAACGGGCTGATGTGGTACGGATGCCCGGAGCGGTTATCTTTCTCGATCTCCTATGCCTATCGGATGCTTCCCATGCTGATGGAGGAATTCCAGAATGTGATGCTTTCCTACCGACTTCGGGGAAATCCGCCGGAACACGATACATTCGCGGGAAAGATTCGTTATCTCGTATATCAGGTTCAGATCATCATCCATGCCTTTTATCCGCTGATGCTGAATACAGCCAAGCGCAGCCGGACGACAGTGGAGGCTCTGGAAATTAAAGGCTACCGGTATGCGGCGTCCAGCAAAGAGGTAAGGAAGATCAAGTTGTCTTCCCTGAAGCTGACGGTGGACGATCTGATCTTTCTGACGGTTTCTTTTTTATGGATGGCTGTTGTGATTCTGATTTCCGATATGCTGCGATAGGAGGTGACAAATATTGTATCTGGATTTTCATACACACGGGAAACTGGCAAAGAAACTTCCCTTCTCTGAAGATTATACGCACTGGTTGTTTTCAAAAGCCCGTATGGCCGGTCTGGACGCTCTGTGTCTGACGGAACATTTTAATACGCTGGGATTTCGCCAGCTGTACCGTTATATTGCCGAGCATTCCGAAAGAGACAAAGATACACTGCTGTTTGACGGATTACGTATCTTTCCGGGGATGGAGACGGATATCGCACAGGGAGGGCATATTCTGACCATTGGTCCGCTGGAGGCTATTCTGGAACTGAACCGGAGGCTGGAGCCCAATAAAGAGAAGGGACGGTTTTTGCCTTTTGATCTGCTGATGGATCTGTTCGAGCAGTATCCGGTGTTGGTGGGAGGCGGCCATCCCTTCCGGGAAGGCGGACATATCCCCCAGCTGCCGGCGGATCAGCTGAAGAGGTTTCACTTTTTTGATCTCAATGGCAGAGATCTGGCGAAAGACCGGGAGGTTACAGAAAAGATGACCCGTAATCTGGGACAACAGTATCGGAAACCGGTGGTGGGCGGAAGCGATACACATCAGGCGGTTCAGTACGGCTGCATCCGCACCAGATTTGAAAAAACAGTAAATGAGGTGGGGGAGCTTTACCGGGAGATGCAAAAGGGAAGTTATGAGATCTGCATTTCCGACCAGGCGGCTTTTCAGGTGCAGACAGCCAATCTGCTGAAAAGATCTCTGAAAGAAATCTATGCTCTTGGCGGCGATTATGTCTCTGTTTTATTGGGGAAGGATCCCGCCTGGACGGCTCTTTGCCGGAAATCAGTGGGATGAATATGAGGAGTGAGAGAAATGTATTTGCAGTTTCCAAAGACACCGGAAAGACTGACTCCGGCAGAACATCGTATTTTGGAATTTATTGAGGGAAACCGGGAAGAATTTCTTTTTATGTCTATCGGGCAGGCGGCTGACAGGCTGGAAATTTCTGAGGCGACTATTTCCCGTTTTGCCCGACATATGGGTTGTCAGGATTTCAAAGAACTGAAAAATGTTGTTATCCGACAGAATCATCTGGAAGGTCCGGCGGGCAAGCTGGCAAGTACGCTGCTGTCAGAGGAATCTTTTCAGGCATTATCGTATCTGCAGAAGCAGCAGCTCTGTCTGCAGAAAACTATGGAACGCCTGGACAGACAGGAGTTTGAAAAAGCCCTGGAAGCTTTCTTAAAGGCACAGCAGGTTTTCATCCATGCTAAAAGTGCCTCTGCTTCCATGGGTCAGCTGCTTTTTTTCCGCCTGCGGCGGCTGGGCGTGCAGGTGACCTTGCTGCCTTCCGGCGGCTCCGAAGTGCTGGAGGGGCTGGTGCAGGCCGGCAGAGATGATCTGGTTGTTTTGTTTGGATTTTCCAAAGTTTCCCGGGAGGGAAGGGCTATCTTGGACAGACAGAAAGAAGCCGGCTACCGTACGCTGTGCTTTACGGGCCGGCTTCATGTTCCGGAAGAAGATAAGGCTGATATCAGTCTCTATGTCTGTCGTGGAGAAGAAAAGGAATATCATTCCATGACAGCTGCCGCTGCACTGGTGGATGCACTGGTGGTGGCGTTGTCTGAACGGCTGGGCGCCTCTGGCGCCCAGCATTTGAATGATTTATACCGGATGAAGAAAAAATTCTGACGCTGGAAGCGTTCAGATAGTAACAATGGCGCCTGTTTCCAGTGCTTTCTGAGCGGCGGCGCAGATGAGAGTTGCCTGGGTTCCGTCATGTACGTCGACGCCGGGAGTTCTCTTCTCCACGATGCAGTCGATAAACTCTTTCATTTCTTCCACGTATGCCTGATGGAAACGTTCCGGGAAGTTGCGGACGCATTCCTGTACCGCACCGGTTTTGTCATAGAGCATGGCCAGGTTTTTGCAGGGTACGGGGCTGACCCGGATGGAGCCTTCTGTGCCGATGATCTCCGTTTCGATGTGATATCCATGGACGGAGGCGCGGCCCACATGAAGCTGTCCCATGGCGCCGTTTTTGAATTTGAAGGTGGCACAGGCAGTTTCCACATCTCCCTGCTCCCTGAAACGGGGATGTTTCACGGTGCTGCCGACGGCATAGACTTCTGCGGGGTCGTCCTGCAGGAACCAGCGCATCAGATCGATGTCGTGGCTGGCCATATCCATCATGATACCTCCGCTTTTGGGGACAAATCCGCTGTCCAGGAGAGATTCCGCATCTGCATCGGGATCCACACCGGTAGCTTTCACCAGATAAGGTGTTCCGATGGCTCCGGATTCTATTTTCTTCTTGGCATAAGCGTAGGAAGGATCATAGCGGCGCATAAAGCCCAGCATAAAGACCTGATCAGGATATTTCTTTACTTCTTCTTCAGTGGCTTTGCATTCTTCCAGGGTGACTGCCAGCGGTTTTTCACAGAAAACGTGTTTGCCGGCTTTCAAAGCCAGAGAAATCTGTTCCGGATGATAGGTGGACGGGGATACGATTACCACGGCATCGATATCCGGATCCTGGCACATGGCGGCAAAATCAAAATAGGTTTTCTCTACTCCCAGCTGCTCCTTTGCATAGCTCAGTTCTGAATCGACGATGGAACAGGCTGCTGTCAGTTCCGCGCCCGGGATGCCAAAAGCCAGATTTTCCGCATGGGTACGTCCCAGTCTGCCAAGTCCGACAATGCCAACTTTTACTTTTTTCATTCTGTTACCTCCTGCTTTTTTCCTGCAGCGTCTTTTCTCTTAACAGGCGCTTGGATTTTTTGTTTCTTTCTGATATGATTATAAAAGAAAAGCGGTGTAAAGGTCAGTGGTTTTTACGCCCGGGAATTTAAAAATCAGGACGAAAATGCAGGCAGTATGATTCTGATAAAACGGTTAAAAGACAGAGATCATGTTGTCGGCGGGACACAAAATGGTAATAAAGGGACATATATAAGCAATGCTGTCAACAGATATATTTTACATAGGAGAAAACAACAAAGAAATTCTGCCGGTGGAGAAAGGGGAGTGCCCTTTTGTCTGCAGGTATTCCAGAAAGGACAGTTACCTGTTGGAGGAAGTTCCCTGGCACTGGCACAATGCTCTGGAGATTTCGTTTGTGGAAGAGGGAGAAGATCATTTTCAGTCAACGGAGAATTATGAAAAGCTGGAACCGGGCGATGTGATCTTTGTCAATTCCGATGTGATGCATGCCAGCAAGGTCAGTGACAACATCGGAATCTACTCTCTTCTCTTTGATGTGCACTTTCTGTCCGGGCTGTACAACAGTCTGCTGGAACAGAAATATTTTCTGCCTATACTGAAGTGCAAAGACCTGCAGATTGTGAAAATTCATCCGGACAGCCCCAGGAGACTGCAGATGGTTAACCTGATCGTGCAGGCTATTGATACGGTGAAGCAGGAGCCGGGCGGGTATGAGTTTGAGGTCCGGCATCTCCTCAGCCGGTTTTGGTATCTGCTGCTGGAGGAGACGGAAGAGATAAGGGGGAAAGCAGGAGAGCGAAAGGATCTGGACGGGGAAAGAATCAAAGAAATGATGCGCTACGTCCAAGAGCATTACATGGAGCAGATTACTGTGGAAAATATTGCCAGGGCTGCCAACATCGGAAAAAGAGAGTGTTCCCGCTGTTTTCAGCGCAGTATCCGGATGACTCCCTGGAGCTATCTCAGGGATTTCAGGGTACAGGCTGCCGCCAGAATGCTGCTTCGTACCAGCGATACGGTAACTGAGATCGGTGAGAAATGCGGATTTCGTTCCGACAGCTACTTTGTGAAAGCCTTCCGTGAGTCGCTGAATATGACTCCGGGGGAATACAGGAAAAAAAGAAAAGGTCAAAAAACAACGCCTCCCGCCAGGTAAGAAAGCACCGTGCGGGAGGTTTTGCCTTTTGAAACATGCAATACAAATCGACCTTGCGCGGATGAAGAGTTTATGGTAATATAAAAAAACATTCTAACCGTCGGTTCTCTTGCCGGCGTCAATGGCTTTTCGGCCAAATATTCCACATTAACAACTGAAAAAGTCAGATGGATATCCGGACGGCAGTACTTCCGGCAAAAGCGCAATTTGAAGTATTGCATTTGCATCTATATTCTTGTATAATATAGCAAAGTTCTGATGTGCATTTGACGGAAAGGAGAATGCATGAGGAACAAAGACAATTTGACAGCGGCGTATCTGAGAAGCAACAGCAGATTTGCGGATCTTATCAATGTTCACTGTTTTGGCGGGCGTACCGTGATCCGACCGGAAGATGTACGGGAAGATGACAGTGTGGAAATCCGGATTCAGCGGGATGGGAGAAAGATAACATCCCGCAAAAGATATCGGGATGTTGTGCGCAGAGGAGAGATCTGAAAAGAGACGAGTATCTGTCCGGAATTGCGAAAGGCGAACGTCTGCAGCCGGTGATTACTATTGTTCTGTATTTTGGAAAACACTGGGATGGAGCCAGAAGTTTAAAGGAACTGTTGGATCTGGACGGCTTTCCGCCGGAAATCTGCGAGATGACGGCAGATTATCCCATTTCCGTGATAGAAGTAGGAAATTATCCCTGGGCGGAAGATTTCACCACAGATCTGAAACTGGTGTTTGGATTTATTCAGAATGCCGACGATAAAGAAAAACTGCAGGCCTTTGCTCAAAAGGAAAAACAGGGATTTGCCGAACTGGCGGAGGATGCTTACGATCTGATTGGAGCGATGACAAATACGAAAGAACTAGACAGAATTAAAAAAGAAAACCAGATGGGAAGGGAGAGGATTAACATGTGTAAAGCGATAGATGATATGTTGGCAGACGCGAGAGAAGAGGGCAGAAGTGAAGCGGAGAAAACGATGATTCGGGTATTCGTACATAGTTATCTGGAGGAAGGCTGTTCACAGGAAGAGATAGATCAGAAATTGCAGAAATTATTTCCGGACAGAAAAATAAATTTAGCGGAATATTTTGCGTAATTTAGTGAAATGATAAAAACAGGGTTGACAGGTTTCTGAATGTATGGTAATTTAGTAAAAAATTTAATCTACTAAACCGTTGAAGCGGAGATCAAAGTAATGATGCGCGCACAGAGAGTCCGGGAGGGTGAGAGCCGGGCCGAAATGCAAATTACCAAATGGACCGCTGAGGGCGCAGTCAAAGGCTTTGGCTGAGTATTCTGCGACGTGAGGCATACGTCAGTTGCCGGGAATATGTTGGTATTCCGCTAAGCGCACGGGTCATTCCGTGAATCAAGGTGGCACCGCGGGTGAAGTATATCTTGCTCGTCCTTGACAGACATCTATCTATTTAGTTTAGTCTGCCAGGACGAGCATTTTTTTGCGCGTAAGCATTGAGCCGTGCATTCGCAAAAAGCGCTGTTTCCCGTGCTTGCACGGAGAAGCAGAAGCTTTTTGACGAATATAGGGCGAAAGCCCGCGACCGAGCGAAGCGAGGTGAGCACGGCGAAAAGAGCCGTGAGAGGCGAAAGAGCGACCGAGCGAAGCGAGGTGAGCACGGCGAAAAGAGCCGTGAGAGGCGAAAGAGCGACCGAGCGAAGCGAGGTGAGCACGGCGAAAAGAGCCGTGAGAGGCGAAAGAGCGACCGAGCGAAGCGAGGTGAGCACGGCGAAAAGAGCCGTGAGAGGCGAAAGAGCGACCGAGCGAAGCGAGGTGAGCACGGCGAAAAGAGCCGTGAGAGGCGAAAGAGCGACCGAGCGAAGCGAGGTGAGCACGGCGAAAAGAGCCGTGAGAGGCGAAAGTGCGACCGAGCGAAGCGAGGTGAGCACGGCGAAAAGAGCCGTGAGAGGCGAAAGTGCGACCGAGCGAAGCGAGGTGAGCACGGCGAAAAGAGCCGTGAGAGGCGAAAGAGCGACCGAGCGAAGCGAGGTGAGCACGGCGAAAATCTTCTGGCAGATCCATCACAGAAAACGGAGGTGCATCATGTATTATCCAGCATTCGACACAATCAGACAACTGGCCGCGAAAGGACAATACCGGCGGATTCCCCTTTCCAGGGAGCTGTTCGCGGACGCTTACACACCGGTGGAGGTAATGCGGATTTTAAGAGCGGCCAGCCGCCACTGCTTCCTGCTGGAAAGCGCCGGCCAGGCGGAAAGCTGGGGCCGGTATTCTTTTCTGGGCTGCGACCCGACCATGGAAATTACCTGTACGGCAGGAAGAATGCAGATCAGAACCACAGAAGATGAGGGGAACGAGAAGATGGAAACCCGTCATGTGGCGCATCCGGGCGAAACGCTTCGGAAGATTCTGGCGCAGTACAAATCCGCTTCGCTGGAAAAGCTTCCTCCCTTTACCGGCGGTCTCGTAGGCTATTTTTCTTATGATTATATAAGATACAGCGAGCCGAAACTGAAATTGACCGAAGGGGAAGATCAGGATTTCCGGGATATGGATCTGATGCTCTTTGACCAGGTGATTGCCTTTGACCATTACCGGCAGAAAATTTACCTGATTACGGGGGTTATGGCGGATGATCTGGAGAACTCATACCAGAAAGCGGTAAAAAAACTGGAAGAAATGGCGGATCTGCTGAAAGCAGGAAGGAAAGAAAATTTTCCGCCGCTAAAACTGCAGTCAAAGATTTCTCCGCAGTTTTCCAGGGAAAGATACCAGCATATGGTGGAAAGAGCAAAAGAATACATCCGGGAAGGAGACATTTTCCAGGTAGTACTTTCCAATCCCATGAGAGCCAGGGCGCAGGGGAGTCTGTTCGATACTTATCGGGTGCTGCGCACTTCCAACCCCTCTCCTTACATGTTTTATTTTTCCAGCGATGACATCGAAATCGCCGGGGCCTCGCCGGAGACGCTGGTGAAACTGGAACAGGGAAAACTCAGTACTTTTCCGCTGGCGGGCACGCGCCCCAGGGGAAAGGATAAAGAAGAGGATCAGGCTTTGGAAAAGGAGCTTTTGCAGGATGAAAAGGAACTGGCGGAACACAATATGCTGGTGGATTTGGGCAGAAATGACATCGGGAAAATCAGTGAAATCGGCACAGTGAAAGTGGAGCAGTACCTTGGCGTGGAGCGTTTTTCCCATGTGATGCATCTGGGTTCCACGGTGACCGGACAGATCCGGCGGGACAAGGATGCGATAGACGCGGTGGACGCGATTCTGCCTGCAGGGACACTGTCGGGAGCGCCTAAATTTAGGGCCTGCCAGATTATCGATGAACTGGAAAAAAGTAAACGGGGGATCTACGGCGGCGCGGTTGGCTATCTGGACTTTACGGGAAATCTGGATGTCTGCATCGCCATCCGGCTGGTTTATAAGAAAAACGGGCAGATTTGTATCCGTTCCGGGGCCGGCATCGTGGCTGACAGCGTTCCCCAAAAAGAGTTTGAAGAGTGCTGCAATAAAGCGGGAGCTGTTCTGGAGGCGATCCGCCGGGCAGAGGAGAGTGTAGACTTATGATATTATTGATCGATAATTACGATAGTTTTTCTTATAATCTTTATCAGCTTTTAGGTTCGGTGCAGCCGGATATTCAGGTGGTGCGAAATGACGAACTCACGGTGGAGGAAGTCCGCAGGAGGAGACCGGAAGCCATCGTGCTCTCTCCGGGGCCGGGGCGGCCGGAAAATGCGGGAATCTGTATTTCTCTTATCAAGGCTTTGGCAGGAGAGATTCCCATCCTGGGGGTATGCCTTGGCCATCAGGCTATCTGCACGGCATTTGGGGGAAAAGTATCTTATGCCAGAGAGCTGATGCATGGGAAGAAAAAGACGATGTATCAGACGGGAGAAGGAAAACTCTTTGCCGGTCTTCCCCGGGAATTTCCGGCGGCCAGATACCACTCCCTGGCGGCAGAGGAAGAGGCGCTTCCTTCCTGCCTGAAGGTGACGGCACGGTCAAAGGAGGGGGAGATCATGGCGGTGGAGCATGAAACCTATCCCATATTCGGCGTTCAGTTTCATCCGGAATCGGTGATGACGCCGGACGGGAAAAAAATCATAGAAAATTTTATGGAGGCAGTGAGAAATGATAAAAGAAGCGATTGTTAAATTAAGTAAAAAAGAAGATTTGTCCTATCAGGAAGCCGAAGCGGTTATGAACGAGATCATGGGAGGCGAGGCAACGCCGGTGCAGATGTCTTCTTATCTGACGGCGCTGTCTTTAAAAGGAGAGACCATTGAGGAGATTACGGCCTCAGCGGCCGGGATGCGGGCGCACTGCATCAAGCTGCTTCATGATTTGAACGTGCTGGAAATCGTGGGAACGGGCGGCGACGGTTCCAATTCCTTTAACATTTCCACCACGGCATCCCTGGTGATCGCCGCCGGCGGCGTTCCGGTGGCGAAGCATGGCAACCGGGCGGCTTCCTCCAAATCGGGAGCGGCGGATGTGCTGGAGGCGCTGGGGGTGAATATCAATCTGTCGCCGGAGCAAAGCGCACAGCTGCTGAAAAAGATCAATATCTGTTTCCTTTTCGCGCAGAATTACCACATTGCCATGAAGTATGTGGCTCCGGTCCGCAAAGAACTGGGAATCCGGACCGTATTTAATATTCTGGGGCCCTTAAGCAATCCAGCCGGTGCAAACATGGAGCTGATGGGTGTGTTTGATGAAGCTCTGGTGGAGCCCCTGGCCCAGGTGATGATGAAACTGGGCGTGACCAGAGGGATGGTGGTTTACGGTCAGGACAGCCTGGATGAGATCTCCATGAGCGCCCCCACTTCCGTGTGTGAAATCCGGGACGGATGGTTCCAGTCCTATGTGCTGACGCCGGAACAGTTCGGATATGCCAGATGTTCCAAGGAAGAGCTTCAGGGCGGCACACCCGGAGAAAACGCAGAAATCACCCGGGCGATCTTAAACGGCAGGGAACGGGGAGCGAAACGTCAGGCAGTCTGCCTGAATGCCGGCGCATCTCTTTACATTACGGGAAAAACCGGTACAATAGAAGAAGGGGTAACCATGGCGGAGCGGCTGATCGACAGCGGAGCGGCGGCTGCCAAGCTGGAGGAATTTATCCGGGAGAGCAACGCATGAATATATTAGAAGAAATCGCAAAGAAAACAAAAGAGAGAATTCAGGAAGAAAAAAGGAAAGTTCCCCTGGATGAGTTAAAGGAAAAGGTAAGGATCGCCAAAAAGGGACGCTTTTTAAAAGCGCTGCAAAAAGAGGGAATGTCTTATATCTGCGAGGTGAAGAAGGCCTCTCCCTCCAAGGGGGTGATTGCTTCCGACTTTCCCTATCTTGAGATTGCCAGGGAGTATGAAGCGGCGGGGGCCAGCGCCATTTCCTGCCTGACGGAACCCTTTTACTTTCAAGGTTCTGACCGATACCTTAAGGAGATTGCCGCAGCGGTGAAGATCCCGGTGCTGAGAAAGGATTTTACCATAGATGAATATATGATTTACCAGGCCAACGCGCTGGGCGCATCGGCGGTGCTTTTGATCTGTTCTCTGCTCGACGACGCGCAGCTGAAGGCTTTCCGGGAACTGGCCGAAGAGCTTTCTATGGATGCGCTGGTGGAAGCGCACGATGAAAAGGAAGTGGAACGGGCCGGGAAAGCGGGAGCCAGGATCATCGGCGTCAATAACCGGGATCTGAAAACCTTTCAGGTGGATGTGAAAAACAGTATCCACTTGAGAAAACTGGCGCCGCCGGAGACGGTCTTCGTGTCGGAAAGCGGCATCCGCACAGCAGAAGATATCCGAAGACTGTATGAGCAGAAGGTGGATGCGGTGCTGATCGGAGAAACATTGATGCGAAGTCCGGATAAAAAAGCGGCGCTTAAGGCGCTGGATGGACAAATGGGATAAGGAGAAGAAAATGTCAAAGGGAAGATTTGGAATACACGGAGGCCAGTATATCCCGGAAACGCTGATGAATGCGGTTCTGGAACTGGAAGAGGCCTATGAACATTATAAAAAGGATCCACAGTTTAACCGGGAACTGACGGATTTATTGAATGAATATGCCGGCCGGCCGTCGAGGCTTTACTATGCGGCCCATATGACGGAAGATCTGGGCGGGGCGAAGGTCTATCTGAAACGGGAAGACCTGAACCATACCGGTTCCCACAAGATCAATAACGTGCTGGGGCAGGTGCTGCTGGCAAAGAAGATGGGAAAGACCAGAGTGATCGCGGAGACGGGGGCCGGCCAGCACGGCGTGGCCACGGCTACCGTGGCGGCGCTTATGGGAATGGAATGTGAGATCTTCATGGGTGAGGAAGATACCCGCCGCCAGGCGCTGAACGTGTACCGGATGAAACTTCTGGGGGCGAAGGTGCATCCGGTGACCTCCGGCACCGCCACGCTGAAAGACGCGGTGTCGGAGACTATGCGGGAGTGGACCAGCCGGATCGAGGATACCCATTACGTGCTGGGGTCTGTCATGGGGCCCCACCCGTTTCCCACCATCGTGCGGGATTTTCAGGCGGTAATCTCCAAGGAGATCAAAGAACAGATGATGGAAAAAGAAGGCAGGCTGCCGGACGCGGTGCTGGCCTGCGTGGGCGGCGGTTCCAATGCCATCGGAACTTTCTATCATTTTATCGAAGAGGAAAGCGTCCGTCTCATCGGCTGCGAGGCGGCGGGCCGGGGCGTCAATACGGCGGAAACGGCGGCCACCATTTCCACAGGAAGATTGGGCATCTTCCACGGTATGAAATCCTATTTCTGCCAGGATGAATACGGACAGATCGCTCCGGTGTATTCCATTTCCGCAGGCCTTGATTATCCCGGGATCGGACCGGAGCATGCTCATCTGTACGATATGGGCAGGGCGCAGTACGTGCCGGTGACAGATACGGAGGCGGTGGAAGCGTTCGAGTATCTGTCGCGTATCGAAGGGATTATCCCGGCCATTGAAAGCGCCCATGCGGTGGCTTACGCCAGAAAGCTGGTTCCGGCCATGGACAAAGACCAGATCGTGGTGATCACCATCTCCGGACGGGGGGATAAAGACTGTGCGGCCATCGCCCGCTACAGAGGGGAGGATATCTATGAGTAACAGAATCGCGGAAGCATTTAACAAAGGAAAGGCATTCATTCCCTTCATCACCTGCGGGGATCCGTCTTTGGAGGTGACCGAAAAACTGGTGTACGCCATGGAAGAGGCGGGAGCGGATCTTATCGAACTGGGGATTCCCTTTTCCGATCCCACGGCGGAGGGGCCGGTGATCCAGGCTGCGAATGTGCGGGCCCTGTCCGGCGGCGTGACCACCGATAAGATCTTTGAGATGGTAAAATCGATTCGGAAGCATACGGATATTCCGCTGGTCTTCATGACCTACGCCAACGTGGTATTTTCCTACGGAACAGAACGGTTTGTAAAAAAAGCGGCGGATCTGGGTATGGACGGCCTGATCCTGCCGGACGTGCCCTTTGAGGAAAAGGAAGAGTTTGATCCGGTCTGCCGGCAGTACGGCCTGGATTTTATTTCTCTGATTGCGCCCACTTCCCATGAGCGGATCCGGATGATTGCCCGGGAGGCGCAGGGATTTTTGTACTGTGTTTCGTCTCTTGGCGTGACGGGCGTGCGCTCTTCCATCACCACGGATATCGGCGGTATGGTGCGTCTGGTAAAAGAAGAAAAGGATATCCCCTGCGCCGTGGGATTTGGCATTTCCACACCGCAGCAGGCCCAAGAAATGGCCTCCTGTGCAGACGGTGTGATCGTGGGATCCGCCATCGTGAAACTGTGCGGGCAGTATAAAGAAGACTGCGTGCCTTACGTGAAAGAATATGTAAAAAGCATGAAAGATGCCATGGGGCTTTAAATCCTGGAATATTTTCTTAAGATGTCAGACAGGATAGAGTATCATGAGAAAAAGGGAGAATCGGTTATGTGTACATGTATGACTTATCAGGGGCAGGACTTTTACTTCGGAAGGAATCTGGATCTGGAATGCGGATTCGGGGAGAAGGTGGTGATCACACCGAGAAATTACCGGTTTCATTTTACAAATGGCGAAAAGAGGGAGCATCACTTTGCCATGATTGGCATGGCATCTGTGACGGATCACTATCCTCTCTATGCGGAGGCGGTCAATGAAAAAGGGCTGTGTATGGCGGGATTATATTATCCTGGCAATGCGGTATACCGGCGGGAACAGGAAGGGATGGTGAATCTGGCGTCCTGGGAACTGATCCCCCGCATCCTGGCAGACTGCAGTTCCCTGGCGGAGGCGGGAGCGTTTTTAAAGCAGATCAATGTCACGAACAGGCCGTTTCGGGAGGATATGATGCCTGCGCCGCTGCACTGGATGATTTCCGACGAAACGGGGAGCCTGACGGTGGAACCGGAGGCAGAGGGGCTGAAAATCTACGAAAACAAAGCCGGTGTACTGACCAACAATCCGTCCTTTCCCTGGCAGGTCACAAACCTGAATAATTATCTTCACCTGACAGCAAAGGCGCCGGAAAACCAGTTCGCTGCCGGTCTGGATCTGAAACCATTCAGCCAGGGCATGGGAGCCGTCGGGCTGCCCGGGGACGCTTCGTCTCCGTCCCGGTTTGTGAAAACGGTGTTTTTAAAACATAACTCCAGTCCCACAGAGGCGGAAGGCGACAGCGTCACCCGGTTCTTCCATATCCTGGAGAATGTTTCCATGGTGAAAGGGACGGTGCTTACGCCGGAGGGAAAAGAGGATCAGACGATTTATTCCTGCTGCGTTAACGCGGACAAGGGAATCTATTATTTTAGGACCTGTGAAAACCAGCAGATCAGCGCGGTCAGCATGCACCACGAAGATCTGGAACAGGAGGAACTGATTTTCTACGAGCTGTTTCGGCAGCAGAATATCTGTCATTTGAATTAAGGGGGCGTTTCGTGTGATGGAACAGATGAGCCTGTTTGACAACCGGGAGACGGCTGCGCCGCTGGCCAGCCGGTTAAGACCGGAGACGCTGGATGAATACGTGGGACAGAAACATCTGGTGGGCAAGGGGAAAATATTAAGGACGCTGATCGAGAAGGATCAGATTTCCTCCATGATCTTCTGGGGGCCTCCCGGTGTGGGGAAAACCACTCTGGCCCGCATCATCGCCCGGCAGACGAGGGCGGATTTCGTGGAATTTTCCGCCGTCACCAGCGGGATCAAAGAAATAAAGGAAGTCATGAACCAGGCGGAGGGCAACCGCCGGATGGGAATCCGTACCCTGCTCTTTGCAGATGAGATTCACCGTTTCAATAAGGCGCAGCAGGACGCCTTTTTGCCCTACGTGGAAAAAGGCAGCATTATCCTGGTGGGAGCCACCACGGAGAACCCTTCCTTTGAGATCAACTCTGCGCTGCTGTCCCGGTGCAAAGTATTCATATTGAAACCTCTGACGGAACAGGATCTCTATGAACTGCTGATCCATGCCATGAGAAGCCCCAAAGGATTCGGAAACAGAAAAGTTGATATGAAGGACGACTGGCTGCGCTCTATCGCCAGATTTGCCAACGGGGACGCCAGAACGGCGCTCAATACCCTGGAGATGGCCGTGCTGAACGGGCGGCTGGATGAGCAGGGAACCCTCTGTGTCGGTGAGGAGATCCTTTCCCAGTGTATGAACCGCCGGTCGCTGCTTTACGATAAAAACGGGGAAGAACATTACAATCTGATTTCCGCCCTCCACAAATCCATGCGCAACAGCGATCCGGATGCGGCCGTCTACTGGATGTGCCGGATGCTGGACGGCGGCGAGGATCCCCTCTATATCGCCCGGCGTCTGGTACGGTTTGCCAGCGAGGACGTGGGCATGGCTGATTCCCACGCGCTGCAGGTTGCCGTCGCCGCCTATCAGGCCTGTCACTTTCTGGGGATGCCGGAGTGTGATGTCCATCTGACCCATGCGGCGGTGTATCTGTCTATGGCGCCCAAGTCCAATGCATTGTACCGGGCCTGCGAAAGCTGCAAGGCGGATATCAAAAGCATGCCGGCCCAGCCGGTTCCTCTGCAGATCCGCAACGCGCCCACCGGTCTTATGAAAGAGCTGGATTATGGGAAAGGGTATATCTATGCCCATGATACGGAAGAAAAAGTAAGCGCCATGCAATGCCTTCCCGACGCGTTAAAGGACAGAAGATACTATGAACCCACGGAAGAAGGCGGGGAACGGGAGCTAAAAGAGAAGCTGGAAGAAATTCTTCGCTGGAAGAAAAATCATCCGTGCCTTTGAAGAAATGGTATGGTATAATGGCAAAAACGGAATGTACAGTGGAATCATGGGATAAGGAGGGCTGACCGTATGTTTTTTCAGAAAAAAGGGATGCAGGAGGTGTTTCTGACCAGTGATGTGGAACTGTTCGGGCTGATCATAACCGCACTGAAGCAGAGCAATATTCCCTATGAGACGAAAACGGTGAATATGGGGATGCAGAACAGGGGAACCGGCGTCATCCTGGGACAGATCGGTGAGAACATCAATGTGGAGATCATGTATTACATATATGTGGAAGAAAAGGACGTGCAGACGGCACAGTATGTGATACGAAAGTGCCAGAGGCAGGTATAAAAAGAAATGTGAAGGGACTTCGGCCCCGCCGGAAGCTGCATAGCTTTTGGCGGGGCCGAAGTTTGATAAAATGTTGTATGTAATAAGGAAAAGCGGCAGTTTTATTTGCGGCGTTTGCGTGTTTGGGTATCAAACAGTACCGCGGCTACCAGGATAACGCCTTTTACCATGAACTGCCAGTAGGCGTCCAGGTTCATCATGGACATACCGTTGTCGATGGACATCATGATGACAGCGCCGAGGATGGCGCCGGAAACTTTACCGATACCGCCTGTCATGGAAGTACCGCCGATAACTGCGGATGCGATGGCGTCCAGCTCGTAGTTTCCGTTGGCTGCCTGAGCAGTACCGCCGTTCAGACGCGCGGTGTAAACCACTGCTGCCACGGCGCACAGAAGACCGTTAAGCATGTAAACCAGAGTCAGGTTTTTCTTTACGTTGATACCGGCGTATTTTGCAGCAGCCGTATTTCCGCCGATGGCGTAGATGCTGCGGCCGAAAGTGGTTTTCTGAGAGATAAAGGTAAAGATAACCACTACGATAGCCATAACCATAACGGGGATCGGGATACCTTTAAAGTCGTTGAGGATGAACACTGCTGCCAAGATCAGAATGGAAAAGACAGCCCAGCGTCCGATCATGGATCCCATGGATTCCGTCAGAGTTCCATATTTTTCTTTTGCTTTCCGTTTTCTCAGTTCACTGATCAGCAGGCACACGATGGCCAGGATCGCGATGATCCAGCCGGCCAGGGGGATCAGGTAAGCGGTTCCCCAGAATTTATAAGACTCCTGGAAAGGAGCGATGGTCTGGCCTCCGGTTACCGCCAGCATACCGCCGCGGAATACCAGCTGTGCGCCCAGGGTTACGATGAAGGGAGCCAGATCAGTGTAAGCGATGAGAACACCTTCTATGACGCCGATCACGATACCGAGGATGATACCGATGAGGATGGTGACCGGGGTGGAAAGGCCGCCCCATACCTGACATACGGCCATGATACAGCCGATGAATCCCATGGTCATACCGGCTGACAGGTCGATACCGCCGGTGACGATGACCAGCGTCATGCCGACGCCCATGATACCGGTGAAGGCTGCCTGACGGATCAGGTTGGACAGGTTACGTGTGGTGAGGAAGTTTCCGCCGGTGGTCGCTGTAAAGGCCACCCACAGAAGCACCAGCACCAGAACCATTGTCAGAGTTCGAAAATCTATGCTGCTATTTTTTTTCTTTGCTTCTCCCATTTGTTTTACTCCTTCCCTACAGCTGCGCGCATCAGGTCTTCCTGAGTCGCCTCCGCTATATCAAATTCACCGGTGACCTCGCCGTTTGCGATGGTGATGATGCGGTCGCTCATACCGAAAATCTCTTCCATTTCAGAAGAAATCATGATGATGACCACGCCTTTTTCCACCAGTTCGTTCATGATCTTGTAAATCTCGTATTTGGCGCCGACATCGATACCGCGGGTGGGCTCATCCAGTATCATAACCTTCGGTTCACTCATCAGCGCCTTTGCCAGAACCACTTTCTGCTGGTTTCCGCCGGAAAGAGTATTGACCGGTACTTCGATACTGGGTGTTTTGGTGTGGATTTCCTCCACATATTTGGTTGTATAGGCCACTTCCGCGTCCTCGTTGAGAATGCCGAATTTTGATACCTTGTCCAGAGAGGACAAAGTGGTATTTTCCTTGATACTCATCATCAGATTCAGTCCCAGTTTTTTCCGGTCTTCGCTGACGATAAAGTAGCCTGCTTTCAGAGCGTCCAGAGGGTTTTTGATATCCACTTTCTGGCCGTCGATGTAAACTTCACCGGTACCTTTGGTGCGGAACGCGCCGTAGACGGCGGTGAACAGTTCCGTACGTCCTGCGCCCATCAGTCCGGAGACGCCCAGGATTTCTCCTTTGTATGCTTTCAGGCTTACGTCTTTGATCAGCATACGGTCGGGAATATCGGGATGGGGAACAGAGAAGTTTTTAATTTCAAATCCCACTTCGCCTCTGGTGTGAGGAACACGGGGGAACAGGTTGCTCATCTCGCGGCCTACCATCAGGGAGATCATATCGTTCTTTGTCATTTCTGACTTCGGACGGGTCTCGATGGTCTGTCCGTCGCGGAGGATGGTGATATCGTCGCACAGGCGCATGATCTCATCCAGACGGTGAGAGATATAGATGCAGGTCACGCCGCTTTTGCGCAGTTTGTCCACCAGATCCAGCAGGATATCCACTTCTGATTCTGTCAGGGCGGCGGTGGGCTCGTCCAGAAGAAGTAGTTTTACATCCCGGGCCAGAGCCTTGGCGATTTCCACCATCTGCTGCTGGCCGACGTCCAGATTGCGGACCATTTCGTTTGGATTTACGTCCAGACCGATCTGTTTGAGCAGTTCCAGGCATTTAAAGTGCATATCGTCGAAATTGATGATGCCCATTTTGTTGGGCTGATTGTTCAGGAATATATTTTCGGCGATACTCATATCGGGAATCAGATTCATTTCCTGATGAATACAGGCAATGCCGGCTTTTTCTACTTCACGGATGGACTTAAAACGGCACTCTTTGCCTTCAAATTTTACGGATCCTTCATAAGTTCCGTAAGGATAAACGCCACAGATGACCTTGATCAGCGTGGATTTACCCGCTCCGTTTTCACCCACCAGCGCATGTACGTGACCGCGCTGTACGTCAAAGGATACTTCGGACAGCGCTTTTACGCCGGGGAAAACTTTTGTTATATTTTGCAGCTGCAAAATATAATCAGCCATAGCTACACCTCCATTTCCATTTCCCGGAAGGGAAAAAGGTAAAAGAAGGCAGGGGTACGGACTGCTGCAGCCGTACACCCCGCGATCCATAAGTTCATTCACTTCAATCCTGTTTCGGATGAAACTTATTCTGCTGTCTGGGCCGTTTCGGCTGATTCTGCGGCGTCATCGGCGCCTGCGGAGTCAGAAGAGGTCGGCCACTGATCTTTGGGTACGTTGGCGTAAACGTCTTCTACAGAGTGGAACGCGTCACGCTCGATGATAATGTCGTAGATGTTGTCTTTGTCGATGGCTTCCACGTCAACGGTGAAGGAATCTACATCTTTGGAGTTGTTGCTCAGTTTCTGCCAGGTTCCCAGGCTGGAATCCACACCGCTCATGGGATCGGATTCGCCGGTGGCAATGGCAACTGCCAGTTCACAGGCTGCCTGATTCAGGGGAGCCAGCGGTTTGTATACGGTACCGGTCTGGGTGCCGTCCACGATTCTCTGGCAGGCAGCGATATCTGCGTCCTGTCCACAGATGGGAACAGTACCGGCCAGTCCCTGTGCTTCCAGAGCCTGTACAGCTCCGCCGGCAGTACCGTCATTGGAAGCGATCACGCCCTGTACGTCGTTGGCTGCACTGGTAAGACCATTCTCGGTATGTTTCAGGGCTTCGTTGGGATCCCATCCTTTACACCACTGCTCGGTGACGATGGTGATGTCGCCGCTGTCGATGTAGGGCTGCAGCACATCCTGCTGTCCTTCCGCTACCAGATGGGCGTTGTTGTCTTCCGGCGCGCCCTTCAGCCAGATGTAGTTGCCTTTGGGAGCGGCGTCTACGATGAACTGGGCTTCTACCTGACCTACCTTGAAGGAGTCGAAGGTTACATAATAGTCCAGATCACAGTTCATGATGAAACGGTCATAGGCGATAACCTGAATGCCGGCGTCATGGGCAGATTCCACGATGGGGCTGGCTGCTTCCGCATCCAGAGACTGTACGATCATGACGTCCACGCCCTGGTTGATCAGGTTTTCACACTGAGATACCTGTTTGTTGGCATCGTTGTTGGCGTTCTGAACGTTCAGGGTGAATCCCTTTTCATCAGCGTATTCCTGGAACATTTCGATTTCACGGTTCCAACGTTCCTCGGTGGTGTTTCCGATGGAAAGGCCAACTACGATATCTTTGATATCCTTGGTCTCTTTACTGGCCTCGGCGCCATCGGATGATGCGGCGTCGTCTGTCTCGCTTCCGGTGGTACAGGCGCTCATGGAGAGCACGACAGTGGCGCACATCAGGGCTGCAAGTAATCTTCTCGCATTTTTCTTCATTTCATTTCCTCCTTTAAATATGGTTTTCTCTATATAAACCGGCGGCTCCGGTCCATATACGAAAAGCAGGCGATGGATAAAGCAGACTTTTTCATTCTGTTATCTTATAATAAATTCAGAGCAAAAATGATATGTATTATTGGTTATTTTGCACGAAAAAATCAAAATTTTACTGTTATTTGTTCTTCTAAGAAGATTGAATTAAGCGACCGAAAAAGTCTACATAATCTTGCAAGTGAGCAAATATTATAAAAAACGAGGAGAAAAAGGCGGGATTTGGTGAAAAATTACGCCATGAATCCGAAATTATTATTTCCCGCGGACCCAGCGCAGGAAGGTATCCTGGGAGATGGACAGCTGTCTGGCTGCTTCACGGGAGGAGATGGAGCCTGCTTCCCAGGCGGTTTTCAGATGACAAAAGGCTTCTGGAACCGGTTTGCGCGGACGCCCGAACCGCACGCCCCGCTGCCTGGCGGCGGCGATGCCCTCCTTTTGCCGCTGGCGTATGTTTTCCCGTTCTGTCTGGGCCACGTAAGAGAGGATCTGCAGCACCAGATCCGCCACGAAAGTTCCAGTGAGATTTTTCCCCGTCTGCCTGGTATCCAAAAGAGGCATATCCAAAATGACGATGTCGGCCTGCCTTTTCTTGGTAATATACTGCCACTGTTCCAGGATTTCCTCGTAGTTGCGCCCCAGGCGGTCGATAGATTTGATCACCAGGAGATCGCGGGGGCGCAGGCGGCGTATGAGCCGCCGGTAGGCTGGGCGGTTGAAATCCTTTCCGCTTACTTTGTCCAGAAAGATATTGGCTTCCGCCACGGGAAATTCCCGGAGCGCGATAAGCTGTCTTTCCTCGCACTGATCTTTTGCTGAGACACGTGCATAACCGTAGGTAGTTGCTTCCATATAATAATTTCCTCCAATCCGCCATCAAAGAACGGCTTTTGCTTTTATTATCTATTATCTTTTCCAAGGCGGCAAAAGATGCGCTTTATTTCAGAGACTGAACATACTGGATGTGTTTATGTATGAAAAACAGTGGTATTTATAAAAACATTATGATATAATGCAAAAAAGCATTTTGTTTCTGGCGCTTTGTGCAGAGCCTGTCTATGAAATCATTTCTGTAAACGGCACACAGTATGCCGATCCGGAGCTTCTGGAAGTAAATACATTGGAGAACGCGATCTATGTGGGGATGAAGAACGATCTGTCTTTCCTGATTGCATCCAGGCTGTATCTGTATGAGCATCAGTCCACAGTAAATCCTAATCTTCCGCTGCGTTTTCTGCTGTATATTTCCGATTTGTTTTCCGATATTGTAAAAGATCTGAATCTGTACGGAAGCCGGAAGGTGAAGATTCCCCCGCCGCGTTTTTTGATTTTCTATAATGGGGAAAAAGAGCAGCCGGATGTACAGGTGCTGAAGCTGTCGGAACTTTTCTCTCTGCCGGAAGATCATCCGGCGCTGGAACTGGAAGCGGTAATGTTGAACATTAATAAAGGGCATAACCGGAAACTGATGGAAGCCTGCCGGTCCCTGCGGGATTACGCGGAGTATACCGACCGTGTGAGAAGATATGCGAAAGAGATGGAACTGAGAAAAGCAGTAGAACGGGCAGTGGCGGAATGCATAGAGGAAGGCATTTTAACGGAGTTTTTAAAGAAAAACAGGGCGGAGGTGGTGCACGTGAGCATCTATGAATATGATGCCGAGAAGCATATGCGGCAGGAAAAAGAAGAGAGCTGGGAAGAGGGTCACCGTGCCGGTCTGGAGGAAGGTCATCGTACCGGCTTGGAAGAGGGTCATCGTACTGGTTTGGCGGAGGGGAGAAAGGAAATTTTATTGGAGCAGATAAAAAAGAAGATGGAAAAGGGACTGACACCGGAAGCGATGGCAGATGTGCTGGAGGAAGACGAGGAAACGATAAGAAACTTAATAGAGGGAATGAAGCGGGATAAACTCTAAGAGTGACAGCGGCAGCCGATTGATTTGCATATGGAATCAGTCGGCTGCATTTTTATATAGATACAAAAGAAAATATTTCAATTGTACTATTAATGGAATTGATATATAATAGAAAAAAGAAAGGGGTGAAGTCTGTGCGCAAAAAAGAGTTTGAACTGACCAGGGGAGAGGAGACCATGATGGAAATGTTCTGGGATGCGGGACGGCCGCTGACCAGCATGGAGCTTTGTAAAATGACCGATGAGTTCAACGACAGCTATGTTCATCGTCTGCTGAATTCTCTGGAGAAAAAGAAGATGCTGAGCGTCAGCGGCCTGGTGAAATCAGGCAAACAGTATGCCAGATCTTTTGAACCGACCATGACCCGGGAGGAATATGCCGCTTTTGTGATGGAAAAGCTGGGTATACGGGAAGAAAAATCTTTTGCCAAAGTTGCGGTGGCTCTGACTGGAAAAGCATCTGACAGAGGAGAGACGGAAAAACAGGAGTTGATTGAAGAGCTGGAACGGATCGTGGAGCAGTTGAGAAACAGTTAGATAAAAAAGGAGAAAACGATGGGACTGACATTTTTTTCATTTCTCATGGCGGTGCTCTGGAGCAGCGCGGCGGTACTGATTCTCCATATCATGCGCAGGAGCCAGGGCTTCGTGAAAACATTTGGCATAGCCGGACTGGCGGCAGTTTACGGCGTTTGTCTGCTGCGGCTGGTGCTGCCGGTGGAGTTCCCTCATATCGTGTATGTTGTAGGTATAAAGGGATGGTTTGCTGATTTATACAGATTTTTGTCTATTGATACGGTTACCCTGTTTGGGATTTCAACAAAGCGGATCTGTCTTCTGGGCGGGCTCTGGGCGGCAGGCGCTCTGGTATCGGCAGCCATTTGGGCGGTCCGCTACCGGAAAACGTTTCGCAGATATATGAGTCTGACGAATCAACCGGATGAAAAAATCTGCGGGATCATGAAACGGATCGAGAAACAGTATCCCCGGATGGTAACCGTTACGGTACGGGAAAGCCCGCTGGCAAAGACACCCATGGGGATGGGGCTGTTTCGCAAAGTGATCCTTCTGCCGGAGCATTACGGACAAAAGGATGAGGAACGGTACTATGCTCTGCTTCATGAATATACCCACTTTGTCAACGGAGATATCGTGATTAAATTTCTGGTGCAGGTGGTCTGTTGTGTTTTCTGGTGGAATCCATGTATTTATCTGCTGCAAAAAGAACTGGACAGTTATCTGGAGATCCGCTGCGATCACAGGGTGACGAAGGAGATGGATGCAAAAGAAAAGGGCGGATACCTGGAGACAATCTTAAAAGTGATCAAGCTATCAGCAGAAAATAAAAGAGATATAGGTAAACTGAACGGTGTGGGGCTGTGTCACAGTGGGACGTATCATAAAAACCGGGAACGGTTTCTGTTTGTACTGGAAGAAAACGGGAGAAAGAAACGTTCTGTGATCGTTCGTCTGGCTGGTCTCTTTTTGCTTCTGGCAATGCTGGCGAGTACGTATCTGGTGCAGATTCAGGCAGAGTATCCGGCGCCGGAATCAGTGGCAGCAACTGATATTATTCCTGAAAATACATATTTATTTGATAATGGGGATGGGACTTTTGCTATTGTTCATGAAACAGAGGTTTTGATGGTGACGGATGATAGAAAAGATGTTGAGGAATTAATTGAGGAAGGATTTCAAGTAATACAAGGAGAACGTTAAAAATGAAAAGAAAAATTATTAGTATGGTGATCGGTATTATAATTACGAATATGATATGCATTTTTCCTGTATTAGCAGCGGGAAATAATTATAATTTATATAAAAGTATTGAGGCAAACGAAAATGAGATTATTCCGTTTGCTGATATAATTGTTAAAAAGTATCGCGTGAAGAATGGTAAACTTCAGTACCGCCGTTGGAATGAAACAAGAGAATGCTGGGTAGATCCATATTGGATTGATATGTGATATTTTAGCAATTTAAAAACGCTTTTATCAGAAGGGTGATATCTTCTGGTAAAAGTGTTTTTGTTTTGAGTAATTATTGACAAAAAGCAATAAATGATATATATTATTAATATGTAATATATATAAAGTATATTACATATTGAAAGAAGAGAAAAGGGGGTTAAAAAGTATGAAAAAGAAAATAGTTACTATGATAATGATTGCAGCTGCGATCGTTAGTATGGTTTTGCCGGTAACTGCAGAAACGAAATCATATAATTTTATTTTATATCCGGGACAGACGGATCTGCAGTCCCCGGCTTCAAAAGCAGATTCGGAACAAAATTATTATGTGAGACAGACACAGACAGTTGTGTCACAGGGAGAAAGTCCCCGGACGAGATATTACTCCTGCTATGGCGGGAAAATTGTATCCAAACCATTAAATCTTAGCTGCAATGATTTCAATAGACATTTTGAAGCATACACAACCACAGCTAAGTCTGGCAGGACTTATGAATTATATGGAGGATATGTAAGCGGTACAGGCGCAGAATTCAGTCATATAACAGGAGTTTGGACACCATAATGAAAAGATGTCAATTATATTTCTTACCTTTTGCTGTTTTGCTTTGTGTTTGTGCTGGTTGTGCGACCGGGCGTAAAACAGAAGATCATAATGTCTTTGTTTTGGAGGATTCTGAATCGGGGCAGAAGGTATCTGATAAATGGGAGGACATTCCGGAAAGAGTAAAAGGGGATTATGATAAACTGACAATTGATGCCGATGTGGTTATTCCTGAGATCTTTGCAGAAGGTCTTGGTGCAATTTATAATGGCGAGATGGTAATTTTCAAAGAAGGCGATTTAAAAGGGCTTATCTTTCAGGAGGAAGATATAAAGGAAGAAGACCTGCTGGATATGGATCATGATGTGATTGGCTCTTATACAGATCAGTATTATGCATTTGAAGATGGATCCAGTATCAGTTTTGGCGGGCCGTATCTTCAATATGCTACTCCGCTGGCGATACATATGGCAAACTGTATAAGGGAGGATTTGGAAGATCCATTTTATAATATGACCGTTTTTTCCCAAGCAGAAGATATTGCCGCGCTTTCCCGTCAGGAAGCAGCAGATGCCGTGCAGACTTTATTCGGAGAATTGGATATTGCAGTGAGTTCCATCTATGAATGTTATGCGCTGGATAAGGACACCTTGCGCGAGCAGGAACGAGCGGTTGATGTGGATGGAAATGTGGTGGAAGAGTGGAAGAAAGATGAGTGGCGGGCTGATGATGAAGGCTATCTTTTTAAATTTCATCAGGAGATTTCCGGCGCAAGAATAGAAGATATGCAGAGATTGAGCGGGGAAACGGTGATGGAAATCACATACGGTGCTGATGGATTCATAAAGATTTATCTGGCAAATGTATATCGGGTAAAAGAGCAGAAAGATGAGGAAAGATTATTAACCCCGGAGGAAATTACCGAGGTGTTGGAGAAAGAGTATTACATGCTGATAGATGCTTCCCCTCTCGAAGTGCAGACCATGAGTTTGTGTTACTGTCCGGTTGTTGCCGGCATAGACCAGCTGGAATTTCGGCCGGTATGGAAAATGGACTGTGTGGAAAGGAACGATGTGATAGGCGAGTGGAAGCGCCAGCTATTTTATGATGCGGCGACGGGAAAGGAAATACTATAGCATATGATAAAAGCTCTGGTGAATGAAGGGATGGCTTTGGTGAAAGGGAAAAATTTCTGGATGAGCGTACTGGGCATAAGCATTCTTTGCTGGACGCTGGCCGGATATTATGTGAGATTGTTTCCGGGAGAAGATATCCTTTTCTATCTGCAGATGATTAATGTGGATGCACCTATGGTAGCTTCTTTTTCTATCTGTGCCTATGCTTATGCCCGGGTATACTGCATGGAGTACACGGAAGGGAGTATGCCTTATATTGCTTCCAGAACCGGTACGAAAACTTATGTAGCTGTACGTACTGCAGTGGGTTTTCTGACCGGGCTTGCTGTGCTGCTGCTGGGGAAAATGTTGTTTGTCGCGACAGCATCCGTCTGGTATCCGCTGATCCAGCCAAATGGAAGCGGCGTCCGGCAGTTTGCGGCAAAGGGCTGGGGGCTGCGCAATCTGATCCTGGAAGGCCGGGGTTGGCTGTACTTTTCCTGGCTGTCTTTTGTGCAGGGCCTGATGGCGGGGGTGCTCTGCGTGATATCGCAGACGGTGTCGCTATATGTGATGCATCCGGCTGTGGTAATCGGGATGCCGATGATTTTGAATTATATGACATATAATTATCTGGATGGGTTTCTGAAAGTACCGGGCTGGTTAAGTTGGCTGAGGATCTATGATGCATCACAGCCCTTCTTTTCGGCAGATGGGCTGCAGCTTGTCTATTCTATCTGTTATTCCCTGATAATTGTGACAATGCTGGGAGTTTTTTCCTGGCGTAAAGTAAAAGGAGGGTTATTTGGTTAGAGCGATTCGATGCTGTCTGAAAAGTAATTTTCATACGATGCTGCGTGCTCCAAGTACCTGGATGCTTCTGGCTTATGTAACGTTATTGGCTGATCTTTATGCGAGGGGAATCCGCAGATTCTGTGCAGAGGTTGAAGAGTCGGCCACAGGCGTTTATTTTGTTCTTTTTATTAATAATCCGTACCGGGCGATGTTGTTTGTTATTGGAATCTTTATGTTGTTTCTGAATATTCCTTTTATCAGCAATACATCTGACTATGAAATCCCGCGAATGGGGCGTCGGCGCTGGCTTGCAGGACAGACGGTATATCTTCTGACGGCATCTGGCTGGTATGTGATGGCATCGGAAATCATTTGTGCACTTTTACTTCTTCCGCGGCTGAAGCTGTCGCTGGAATGGGGACGCGTCTTTACGACGCTGGCCAGAACATCGGCTGGTACGACGTTTGCTTTTGGACTGAATCTGGACTACGGTGTATTTTCCCGTTTTGCAGGCGGGGAGGCAGTATTTTGGAATTACGTGATTACGACAGGTGTATGTTTCTTTTTCGCTAATCTGCTGTTTACATTGCACCTATGGGCGGGAAGACTGCTTGCTTTTTGTATTACCGGTGTGGGAATTTTACTGCCTGTCCTGACAGATGTTCTTGGAGGCGGAATGAGATACATTCTTTCTCCTTTGAGTTGGGTACAGTTTTCCAGAGTTGACAGAATAATGACTTATGCGATTCCTTCGCTGGGATTTGTCATGGCAGCATTATTTTTGGGCAATATTTTGTTGTTTGTTTTAAATATCATCCGGATACGAAGGTTTGAATGGAAGAGATAAGGGGAAAGGCATGGAGCAGCCAGTTGTGGAAGTATACGAAGTAGAAAAAAGCTATGGAGAACAGAAAGTTCTGGATAAAGTGAATCTGAAGCTTTATAAAGGAAATATATATGGGCTGGTTGGAAGAAACGGAAGTGGAAAAACGGTTCTGATGAAGTGTATTCTCGGATTGACAAGACCGGATGGGGGTAAGATTTTTGTCCACGGTCAGGAAATCGGAAGGGATAGAGAATTTGCTTCGGATACCGGATTTTTAATTGAAACTCCGGGCTTTTTCAATTCCTGGTCAGGGTATGAAAATTTAAGATATTTTATGAATATTAGAAATAAAGCAGATCCCGGACGATTGAAAGAATGTTTAAAAATGGTGGGACTGGAAACGGCAGGAGAAAAGAAAGTCGGTAAATATTCCATGGGAATGCGTCAGCGATTGGGGATTGCGCAGGCCTTAATGGAAAGACCGGGATTGCTGATTCTGGATGAGCCAATGAACGGGCTGGATAATCACGGAGTGGAAAAAATCCGTGATATGCTCATGGATTTGAGAGACCGCGGGATCACTATCCTTCTGGCCAGCCATAATCGGGAAGATATGGAGTATCTGTGTGATGAGGAATATGAGATGGATCGAGGCGTTTTAAGGAAGGAGAGAGTTTGACTATCAGCAGTGTGGTAATGAAGATAATACGTTAATAAATTCATCGCAATCTACGGGTAAGGGGGAAGAAATGAAGAATATTAAATAATTTATCGTATTCTGTTTGGCCGTAATGATGGTTGTTGGCAGCGTGTATACGGTTCATGCGGGAGAGATGTCGGGGTTTCCCACACAAAGTTCTAACAGTTACAGTCGTAATTATGCGAGAGCGATTCAGGTAATGCTGTTAAATTATAATTCGACGACAAGAAGCTGTATTACGCAGAGCGGAGGAGCCGATGGGACATATGGCTCTGGAACAGTGAGAGGAGTTACGGCCTTTCAACAGTCCCGGGGAATTGATGATGACGGTATTTGTGGTGCAGCAACGTGGAGAAATTTTAGAAACACGTTGATACGAAATGGAACCTCGGGGCAATATGCAATGTACAGGGGGCAAACTCCTTATTACACGAACATGAATAATATGCGTCAGGTAAATGTATCTGGCGGGCTGTGGTCTTGTTTTTATATTACTACCTGGCATTCTGTTGGATAAAGTAAAAAGATGACGTAGATTGCGATGAATTTGGTTTTGAAAAGCGGATAGGAGAAATGAAGCATTGAAAAAGATAATTTTCTCGTGTGTTGTTTGGGTTATATTATATGTATTGTCCGGCTGCCAGCCTACACCGGAACAGGATGTGGTAGTCAATAAAGGAAAGAGGACTTTGGAGGAAGCCATTAAAGAGGATAACACTCAGGCGGCAACCGATCAGATTCCAGCTGATTATAAAGACAGTTTTTCATCCGGAAGCGGTGATGTTGCCATTGCGGTGGATGCGAAAGTATTGCCGGTGGATTCGCCGCTTCCGGTGATACGGGTGGCGCCTCATGAGATAACGGCTGAGGAAGTTCAAAGATGGGCGGAGGTTTTATTTGATGGTAATACGGCATATGAGCCGGATGTTGTGATGACGAAAACAGAGCTGGAAGAGCAGATTCTTATGCTGAAGGAAAAGTTGAGTAACAGGGAGGCTCTGGAGGAAGCATTCGGTGATGAAACGGAAAGTACAGTTAAATTGTATGAAGAGATGCTGGCTTCGTATGAGCAGGACTATCAGACGGCTCCGGAAGAACGGGAGGACATGTTGTGTCAGTGGAAATTTCATCCTCTGGCATATTACTGGGATATGAAAGAGGGGGATATGGATTTTGATGAGCTGAGTGATACCTGGGCCTTAACAGCAGTGACAAAGGAAGCGGACGGTATGCAGAGATCGGTAGAAGCCACGAATCGGAAGGAAAGCGACTATAAGATGAATCTGCTGTGGTACGCCCATCGGAATACAATTACAATGCAGGACTATACGCCGCCATATCAGGAAATGACGGCTGATGAAGCGCAGGCCGCGGCAGATGAAACGATAAGCAGACTTGGTCTTGACAGCTGGACGGTTGCTTCAGTCGCGGATAATTCCATGGAAGAACAAAGCGCATATGTTTTAACGTACACTCCGGTACTGGAAAACGTACCCGTCATTCTGGGACCGGTTATTGATCTGCAGTCGGAAGATATGTATGCGGCCAATTATGAATATTCCAGTCTTCGGGTTTATGTGGTGAATGGAGAAATTCAGGCGGTGGAACTGACCTCGCCGATGGATATTGTTCAAGTAGAGAATTCCAATGTGGCAGTATTGGATTTTGAGAAAATTTATGAGACGTTTCAAAATCAGATGCGCGTGGCTTATACCAGAGATACCTTTATTGATCCGGCGGATCCCAGTCTGCAGGGCGCCTCTGTTGAGTGTAAAGTTACCCAAATTGAGCAGGGGCTGTTTCGTATTAAGGAAAAAAATCAGGAGGAGAATTTTCTGATGGTTCCGGCCTGGACGTTTAGAGGCAGCGTTATCGTGGACGGTTCTGACTGGGGTGAGCAGGATTTCTGTGTAATCAACGCGGTAGACGGAAGTGTAATCAATACGGCGGCGGGATATTGATTTTCGCAGACGATGTGGAAGGATGGTACATATGTTTCTGAAACGGTTATCTGTGATACTTATATTTGTTTCTCTTCTTGCCAGCCTTTCCGGGTGTCAGAAGACCCCAGATGAAGCGCTGGTGAAGAATAAAAAAGGAGAGAATCTGGAACAGGAAATCAGGGACAGTTCCCTGAAAGAAACACCAAAGGGAGAAGAAAATGAACGGGATACTTTCCCGGAGCATTATCAGGATGAATTTGAAGTCAACGGCGTTGTGGTACAGGTGGATGCTGACATTATCCTTCCGGATACCGGGAAAATCGCCAGTGAGAAGATCATTCCTCAGAACTTTTCAGCGGAGCAGGTCAGAGAGTTCATCCGGTACTTTGCCGGGGAAAATAATTGTTATCCATTGAATGTGGCAGGTTCCAAAGAAGAAATAGAGAATCAGATTGTCCTTATTCGTCAGCAGATTGCGGAATTAAAGAAAAACGGCGCTGCGGGAATCAACGAAGGGGACGGGACGGCCCAGGAACAGATTGCGGTTCTGGAGGAGGAACTGAAGCAATATGAGGAGTACTATCAGCAGGCGGGAGAGAGTCAGCCAGTGGATATTAATGAAGTATCCTTTGATGAAAACGGCGCGATAGAACTCCAGACTTATCTGGGAAGAGCCAGCCGGGCTTTGCTGCTTTGTTATGATTATGACGAAATGGGAACGTTGTTTGAGTTCTTAAATTACAGCAGCGCTCTTAATGCCGATGAAGAGAAGCTGGAAGTCGGTATTACCAAAGAGGAGGCGTGGGCTATGGCTTCCGAAGTGATCGAAGAATTAAACCTGGGGGATCTTCGGGTGAAGGATATAAAAATCAAAGGTCAGGTGGTGGATGGAAGAATCACCGGTTACTACGATATTCTCTGTCAGAGAAACTGGGGCGGACTGCCGAACCGGAGGATTGATGAAGCGCCGGTGGTGCAGACGGATCTGCCTGTCAGTCAGGAAGAACAGGAAACGGAAATCTACAGTCCCATCATGGGTCAGAACGATGAGAGCATTCAGGTGGATGAAACGGGAGTGATCGGTATGAGCGTAACCGCGCCGCCTGAAGCGGTGGAAACACTGAATGAGGATGTGGCGGTCTGCGGATTTGATGAACTGAAAGAATATTTCAGAGAGAATATCGGAAAGAAGTCGTGGAAAAATCCTGCAGGAAAGACATATCTGAAAATTACCAGGATCTATCTTTCTTCTATGTATGCCGTGAACAAAAACAGCAGCCAGGAATACTTTACTCTTCCGGTGTGGGATTTCTGCGGGTATTCCTACGGGGAAGATACGCCGGAAGATACGGCTGCTCATCTGGCCAGGCTGGCTCAGGATGGTGATCAGGAACTGACTTTTTTGACGCTGAATGCGCTGGATGGCAGTATGGTCAGCAGAAAAACGGGATATTAACAGGAGATATAACATTGAACAGAAATGCTTTTCAAACGGACAGAAGACGGGCCAGGCAATCCCGGGGGTTCGCAGCTTGTGCCATTGGGATGGCGGCTGCGGCCTTTTTCAGCGTTTTTGATCAGATGCTGCCGGTGTTTCAGGGTCAGTATCAGGAGATGGGGCTGGAGGCAGGATTTGCCCTGCATCTGGCCTCTCTGGCTTTCTCCTCTGAACTGACGCATCTGGCCCTGCCGGTTCTTTGCGCCCTCCCTTTTGCCGCCGCCTTTCTTGAGGATTACAGGAGCCGGTTCTGGCGTTTTTATCTGCTTCGGTCAGGAACAGAGGATTACGTCAGCACCCGGGCGGCGGTGACGGCTCTGGCAGGAGGGCTGTCTCTTCTTGCCGGCATGGCGTTGGTGGTATTTCTGTTCCTGCTGCTGTTTGTCCCCTGGGAGACAGCGTCCGGGGAGGCGGGGATGGTATCCGCAGGCCTGGTTGCCTGCCTGACAAAGGGCCTTTTATTCTTTCTGAGCGGCTGCTTCTGGTCTTTGGTAGGCGGCATTATGGCCACGGCGACCATGAACCGATACATGGCGTACGCCTCCCCCTTTATCTTTTATTATCTGCTGGTGATTCTCTCGGAACGGTACTTTCGCGGCATTTACATGATGGATCCCAGAGAATGGATGAATCCTCAGCCTGACTGGGTGGGAGGTTTCTGGGGCGCCGCCTTGTGGGCGGCAGAGCTGACGGCAGGAGCCATGGTTTTATACCGGTTCATGATGGAGAGGAGACTGCGGAATGGATAAATGCAGACAGGTTTTGACGGCGGCCCTTTATAATTTTCGCCGGTGGCGGAGAAATCCCAGGGTTTTTATTACGTTTGCCCTGGCTTTTATTCTCTGTTTTCTGCTGTCGGATAAGGCGGTAAAGTTTGCCGGAGAGCATGGCATCGCCATGCAGCTGGCGGAGGCCTTTGTCTGGACTTTCGGGGATGGGGCCAATCTGATGATTTCCTCTTTGCTGCTGTTGCTTTTGTTCGCTGACATGCCTTTTCTGGAAACGGGGACGCCCTTTTTTCTGATGCGGATCAGCCGCGCGGTCTGGTTGTGGGGACAGATTCTCTATATTATACTTGCCACGGTGTTCTATACAGCGTTTATCCTGGTATCTACTTCCCTGCTGTGCGCCCACATCAGTTTTCCGGGTAATATGTGGAGTGAAACTGCCGCCATGCTGGGATACTCGGGAGCCGGGGAAGCCATTGCCCTGCCCTCATCGGTTCGTACCATGGAGATGTCCACTCCTTACCAGTGTATGGGGACAATCTTTCTGCTGATGGTGCTGTACACCCTGCTGATGATGTCTGTCATGCTGGTGGTGAACCTGAAAAAGGGACAGTTCTGGGGCGTGGTCAGCGTCTGTATCTTCAGCCTATATGGGCTGTTGCTGGATCCCCGAATCATCCGGCAGGTGTTTGACCTGCCCAGTCAGCTGGCGTACAAGGCTAATGTGGCTGTGGGGTGGCTGTCACCGCTGAATCATGCCACTTACTATATGCATAATTTCGGTTATGACCGGCTGCCCCGACTGTATCATACCTATCTGATTTTTGCCGGGCTGATCCTTTTTTGTTTTCTTCTGGCGCTGCGAGCCATGAAAAGGTATAACTTTAATTTTACAGGGAGTGATGCATGATGCGTGATGTGATGATCCGTGTGGAGCATGTGGAGAAAGAGTTTAACAAAGAGCTGGTGTTAAAGGACGTTACCCATGATTTTGAGGCAGGGAAGATTCATGGCATCGTAGGAAACAACGGGTCGGGCAAGACGGTGCTGTTTAAGTGTATCTGCGGCTTTTTAACTCCTGATCGGGGGAAGATCTGGGTGGATTACGAGCAGGTGGGCGTGGATGTGGATTTTCCCGGCGATCTAGGTGCGATCATAGAGACGCCGGGATTTCTTGGGAATCTTACCGGTTTTAAAAATCTTAAGCTGCTGGCGAATTTAAGAAGAAGGATCGGGAATCAGAAGATCCGGGAGGCCATAAGAAGAGTGGGCTTGGATCCGGATTTGAAAAAGCCGGTGGGGAAATATTCCCTGGGAATGCGTCAGAGACTGGGCATAGCCCAGGCGATTATGGAGGAGCCAGCCTGTCTGGTTTTGGATGAGCCCTTTAACGGGTTGGATAAGAACGGGGTAAAAGATATGCATGAACTGTTAAAAGAACTGCGTGGCCAGGGAAAAACAATCCTGCTGGCCAGCCACAATGGGAATGATATCGAAACACTGTGTGATACCGTCTGCGAGATGGATCTGGGTATTCTGACAGTGATCAGGTGAAGTGGATGGAAGGAAGAGAACCGATCATCCGTCTGCGGGACGTGGTGAAAATATATCGAACGAAAAATGTGCGATTTAAGGCTCTGGACGGCGTCAGTCTGGATATCTGTTCCGGGGAATTTGTGGCCGTTGTGGGAACCTCAGGATGCGGAAAGTCTACGCTGCTGCATCTAACGGCCGGACTGGAAAAACCGACTGCAGGAAAGATTTTTGTAAGACAGCGGCCGATTCATCATATGAGCGAGGAGGAACTGGTAGACTTCCGGCTTGACCACGTGGGTTTTATCTTTCAGAATTTTAACCTGATCAGTTCCCTGACAGCTGTGGAAAATGCCGCTTTTCCGTTGATGCTGCGTGGAGTACCTGAAAGGGAGCGAAATCGCCGGGCAGGAAAACTGCTGGAGCGAATGGGACTTTCCGAACATCTGCGTCATTATCCCGGAGAGCTTTCGGGGGGACAGCAGCAGCGGGTGGCCATTGCCAGAGCCATGATTACCAATCCTTCTATCCTGTTTGCTGACGAACCTACGGGAAATCTGGACAGCCATACGGCAGATCGGATCATAGAGATTTTAGGAAACATCGTTCAGAAAAATAACACGACGCTGTTGCTGGTGACCCACGATATTGAGAAGACACGGTACGCTCATCGAGTGATTCATCTGGCAGACGGGCGGATAACAGGAACCAGAACGGGAGGGGAGGAGAGATGAAAAAAATAAGAGAGATTTCGGCGATGCTGTGTTTGTGTCTGCTGATGCATCCGGTGTCTGCAGCAGCGGAGGAACCGGAAGTGACGAAAGAACCGGAGGCGACACCGCTGCCCACAGTGACAGAAGCGCCGCAGGAAGAGACAGAGCCTTACCGGAAACTATTGATTGACAATGAAAACAGGTATGAACATATGGACAGGGCGTATCAGGATGGATATGATCCTGAGGTGACGGAGGATGCGGTCAGGATTCTGCTGCCGCTTACGTCAGAAAGCAGGGTGAAAGATGACCGGCTGCGGGTCTCTTTTGATCTGGGAGATCCAGGCTCGTCTCCTTTTGCATTTAGAAATTATGACCGGACCGTTTCTTTGAAGAAACATTCCGTAAACGGAGGGAAAGAGGAAACGGATTCCTGGCTGATTGATGTGGAAATTCCTCTGATCAGTGATTACCAGGGTGGTCGGTATCCCATTGCCATTACAGTCTCCGGTCAGTGGGAGGACGGATCCACTATATCTCAGGAATTTCTGCTTTATGTGACGGTTTCCGAATCAGAGACAGAACCGCCTTCTTCTTTGCTGGAGGATTCCGGTATATCAGAAGATTCCGGAATGATATCCCAGGGCAGTGTGCCGGATGCTGAGACGACGCCGGAGCCCACAAAGGAGCCCCCTTCTCAGGCAAGGGTTCTCTTAAAGACCTTTTCCGTGAATCCTTCTCCTGTTCAGACGGGAGAAACCTTTGAGCTGACAGCAGTCTTTTTGAATACCAGCGATGAGCAGACAATGGATAACGTAAAGATCACGGTAAGGGAGGAAACGGGGAAAGTTGTACCTGAAGGAGAGGGGACAGGAAGTTTTTATTTTAAATCCATTGGAAAGCAAAAAACAGCGGCCATTGAGATGAAGATGAGAGCGGCGCATAATGCAGGGGAAGATCCCTGTAAACTGCAGTTTACGGTGGAATACGAAGACAAAGACGGAGAAGCCTATACTGTCCAGGAAGAGGCGGCGATCCAGCTGTTCCAGCCGCTGCGGCTGGAATTTGACGAGCCTCAGATTCCGAAAGAAGTCAATGCGGGGGATACGCTGTCCGTATCCGGGAATGTGATGAATCTCGGTTTGGGAACAGTTTATAACGTCCGTATGCAGGTGGAGGCTTCTGGCTTTTTGCCGGAAGAGACGGCGTTTCTTGGCAATATTGAGAGTGGCAGTGCGAAAAGGGGAGAATTATATGCTTTTGTGGGAGCGTTTGATTCGGATAAAACCGGGGAAGAGAAGTACGGTGATACAAAAGGGAAGGTGATCTTTCTTTATGAGAATGAATACGGTCAGGAGTACAGAAAAGAGTTTTCCTTTTCCACCCGGATCAATCCTCCCGTGATCCTTGGAAGTGAAGAAGAGGAGAAGGAAGAGAAACCTAAAAGGCAGGGACAGTGGTGGATTTCTGTCATTGGTGTCGGCGCTGCCTTGGCTGCCTTTTTGGTTGGGCGAATTTACATAAAAAAAAGACAGGAGAAACTGCGGAGACAGGAAGAAACTCAAAAAGATGATCTGCTGTTTTAGAGGAAATTATCATGAAGAAAAGGGATATGATAAAATTTGCCGTTACAGGATTGAAACATCGAAAAGCCAGAACATTTCTGACCGTTCTGGGGGTGATTATCGGTACCGTCTGCATTATACTGATGGTGGCAGTGGGGTTTTCCGGCTATCGGCAATTTGAAGAAAATTTCCTTGCGGATCAGAGTCTGACAGAGATAACGGTCACGGATTATTCTCAAGGCGGAGGGATCCGGGACAGTGTGATCCGTTCCATGGGAACCGTCTCCCATGTGAAGACTGTTTCGCCGGTGATTGAACTGCCGGTGACGGTTTTTGCAGGAAAATATACGGCGGTGCTGCAGGTAAAGGGGATAGACCCTGAAGCCATAGATGTAACATATGAAGACGGAGGCGTTTTTGAGAGTGGCGCGGCAATTCCGTCTTTGGTCTGCGGCGGAAATACCATGCAGTCCTATATTGATCCGGAAAATCCGCCTGATTACACGGATTACGAAGCGATGGAAACGTATCGGCCAGATATTGATTTGATGGAGACGGAGCTTACCATGATCCTGGGAAATGAACCACAGGAAGAGGAGACGGCTTCGGAAGAGTCCAGAGAAATACCGCTGTCCCGCCGGTACCGGGTCAGGGTGGCCGGCATCACAGAGCAGTCTTACAGTGAATCCAGTTATGATACGTATATGGATCTTACGACGGCCCGCCAGATCCTGCGGGAGAACCGGGAACTGGCCCGATACCTGGGAATTGAAGCGGATTCTTATACTACAGTAAAAATCATTGTGGATGAAATGGAGCATGTGGAAGAAGTTCTGGGAGAAATCAAAAAGCTGGGGTATGAAACATACAGTCCGGTGGAATCTGTCCTTCAGGTACAGGAAGAGCAAGTACGGCAGCAGGGACAGCTTTTTGCCATTGGGTTTATCTCTCTTCTGGTGTCGGCCATCGGCATTGCCAATACCATGTATGCTAATATTCTGGAGCGCAGGCGAGATATCGGTGTGATGAAGGTGACAGGGATGAAGATCCGATGGATCCGGGAACTTTTTATCATGGAGTCAGCCATGATTGGAATGGTGGGTGGCGTAATTGGCGTTTTTATCAGTTATCTTACAGCTATGGCAGTCAATGCGGGAGGCCGGGAAGGATCTTTTTTGGGGATGTATTTTTCGGAAGAAATGAAGGTGATGATTCCCTGGTGGCTTGGCGCCGCCGCACTTTTGGTAGCTTTGACGGTTGGAATCCTTTCCGGAATATATCCGGCATATAAGGCTACAAAAATGAGTGCTTTGGATGCCATGCGAAAATGATTAACATTTATGGATGCAGTATCTTATATTTGGAGCAACATCCGTTCACAGGATGAACACCAATTCATAACAGGATAAACACAATTTCATAACAAATCCACCACAAATCTGTTCTATACTTCAGATATCAAAAGAAAAAGAAGAACGTTTTAGTGGAGGGATAGATTATGTACGAAGATAACAATAACTTTAATCAGATGAACCAGAATCCTTCGATGCAGCAGGGGCCCCAGATGGTTCCGGAAAAACCGAAGAAAGATTATACAAAAGCTAAAAAGATGGCCAAGAGAATCGGCGCTCTGGCTCTGGCCGGTGTGCTGGTGGGCGGATGTGCCGGGCTTGCCTTTGAGAGTGTGACCTATGCCATGGGAGGCGGGAAAACGGCACAGAGCAGCAATGTGACGCTGCAGACGGCAGCTCCGGTGTCTGACGGGAATACTGATGGCCAGTCGCTGGACGTTTCCGATATCGCCGAGAGTGTGATGCCCTCCATCGTGGCTATCACCAACCAGTCCGTACAGGAGGTGCAGAATTACTTCAGCATGTTCGGTATGGGAGGGATGCCGCAGACACAGGAAGTGGAGAGCGCCGGTTCCGGCATCATCGTGGGACAGAATGACAGCGAGCTGCTGATCGTCAGCAACAACCACGTGGTGGAAGGCGCGGACACCCTTTCCGTATGCTTCAACGACGGCGAAGTGTACGAGGCCAACATCAAAGGAACCGATTCTGACCGTGACCTGGCGGTGATTGCGGTTCCGCTGGACAGCATTTCTGACGATACCATGGCAGCCATCAAGGCGGTGGAGATCGGCGATTCCAGCAGTCTGAAGGTGGGCGAACAGGTGGTGGCCATCGGCAACGCTCTGGGATACGGACAGTCCGTCACCACTGGCATCGTCAGCGCCCTGGACCGGACGCTGGAAGAGGACAGCGACGCCACCTTTATTCAGACGGATGCGGCCATCAACCCCGGCAACAGCGGCGGCGCCCTTCTGAATATGCAGGGGCAGCTGGTAGGGATCAACTCCGCGAAACAGGCCTCCACAGAAGTGGAAGGCATGGGCTACGCGATCCCGGTTTCCGAGGTGCAGTCCCAGCTGGAAGGGTTGATGAACCGGACCACCAGAGAAAAAGTGGATGCAGACAAACAGGGCAGCCTGGGAGTTTCCGTGCAGGATGTGGACAGTCAGGTGACCGAGATGTACGGTATCCCGGAAGGCGTCTATGTGGCGGAAGTGACAGAAGGTTCCGCAGCGGAGAAGGCCGGCATCAAACAGGGTTATATCATCACGGAATTTGACGGCGAGAGTGTGAAATCCGTTTCCGATCTGAAAAATATGCTGCAGTATTATAAGGCAGGGGAAAAAGTAGAGATGAAGGTACAGGTTTCCGACGGCGGCGGCTATGAAGAGCAGACGGTGACGGTGACACTGGATCAGGCACAGACGGAAAATCGATAAAAGGAAACAGCAAAAGGGTGCAGTCAACTATCTGACTGCACCCTTTTTGGTACTTCATCTTATTCTTTTCCGTCCCAGCAGTAGGTGCACAGTTTGCACTTGTCAAATCCTGTGGACGCCACCAGATCGTCGAGACGATGGTAGCGAAGGGACGTGAAATTTAGTCTCTGGCGGATTTTTTCCACCATGTTTTTGTATTCCGTGGATTCCGGATCCACATAGCGGTCGATGTTGTCCGGTTCTGCCGTGCCTTCCATTTCCTGGATGACCTGTCTGGTGATCAGTTCCATCTGAGAGTTGGAACGGGAGAAGTTTAAGAACTTACAGCCGTATACCAGGGGCGGGCAGGCGGGACGGATATGTACTTCCCGGGCGCCGCTGTGATACAGGAATTCTGTAGTCTCCCGCATCTGTGTTCCGCGAACGATGGAATCGTCGATCAGCAGTAGGCTGCGGTTCTGAATCAGATCATGCACCGGGATCAGCTTCATCTTGGCGATCAGGTTCCGCTGTTTCTGAATGGTGGGCATGAAGGACCGGGGCCAGGTCGGCGTATATTTAATGAAAGGACGGGAAAACGGTATGCCCGATTCATTGGCGTAGCCGATGGCGTGAGCCGTTCCGGAGTCCGGTACGCCGGCCACAGTATCCGGATGAGCGTCGTCCCGTTTGGCCAGCATCCGGCCGCAGTTATACCGCATCTTCTCCACGCTTAAACCTTCATAGGAGGAGGAGGGGTAGCCGTAATATACCCACAGGAAGGTACAGATCTTCATCTCTTTTCCCGGAGCAGACAGGGACTGCACGCCTTCCGGCGTCACCACCGCGATCTCGCCGGGACCCAGTTCCCGTTCATCGTCATAGCCCAGATTCAGGTAGGCAAAGCTTTCAAAGGAAACACAGTAGCCGTCCGGCTTTCTGCCGATGGTCACCGGGGTACGGCCGTAACGGTCTCTGGCGGCGTAGATTCCTTTGGGTGTCATCAAAAGGACGGTCATGGAACCTTCCACCGATTCCTGTACATACTGAAGACCTTCGATCAGGTTGTCCCGCTGATTGATCAGGGAAGCTACCAGTTCTGTGGAGTTGATCTCCCCGCCGCTCATTTCCAGGAAGTGAGCATGGCCGTTTCGGAACAGCTGATCCACCAGAGCATCCTTATTATTAATCTTTCCCACGGTGGCGATAGCGAAAGTGCCGTGGTGGGAGCGGATGATCAGGGGCTGGGGCTCATAGTCGGAAATGCAGCCGATACCCAGATTTCCCTGCATCTTGTTTACATCCTTATCAAATTTTGTACGAAACGGTGCGTTTTCTATATTATGGATCGCCCGGTCGAATCCTTTCTCCTGGTCGTAGACCGCCATGCCGGCCCGTCTGGTTCCCAGATGGGAATGATAGTCCGTGCCGAAAAACAAATCAAACACGCAGTCCTGTTTACTTGCAACACCAAAAAATCCACCCATTTATGATTCCCTCTTTTCTGTTCGTTCTGTAAAAAAGTTTATCCTAGGCTATCATACCATTGGAATAGGGAAAATTTCAACTGTTTCTATTGACTTTTTTTGGCCGCTATGCTAAATTAATATAACGGCATGGAAGTAGGTCTTTTTTTTATGTCTAAAAAAGACCGCCGAATAACGCAAAAGAACACATGGAGGTGGAAGTCGTGCGCGTAAAAATCACATTGGCATGTACAGAATGTAAGCAGCGTAATTACAACATGACAAAAGAGAAAAAGAACCATCCTGAGCGGATGGAGACGAAAAAGTACTGCAAATTCTGCAGAACACACACATTGCACAAAGAGACCAAGTAATTGGCAAGAGGTGAAAAGATGGCAGAATCTGGAAAATCCGGAAAATCCGGTAAAGAGTCAAAAAAGCAGAAAAAAAGCTGGTTCAAAGGGCTCAAGTCTGAGTTTAACAAAATTATCTGGACCGATCGGGTTACACTTGGAAAACAGACCGTGGCTGTCGTATCCATTACGATTATGCTGGGCGTGGTGATTACCATCCTGGACAGTCTGGTGCTGCAGTTCATGAATCTGGTTATTCGATGAAAAGGATAAGGGTGGTTAGATGTCAGAAGCAAACTGGTATGTAGTCCATACGTATTCGGGCTATGAAAACAAAGTGAAGGCGAACATTGAAAAGACGATTGAGAACCGTCATCTGGAAGATCAGATTCTGGAAGTTCGTGTACCGATGCAGGATGTGGTGGAGATGAAAAACGGCGCCAGAAAACAGGTGCAGAAAAAGATGTTTCCCGGCTACGTCCTGATTCATATGATCATGAACGATGATACCTGGTATGTTGTGAGAAACACCAGGGGTGTGACAGGATTTGTGGGACCGGGGTCCAAGCCCGTTCCTCTGACGGAGGAGGAGATGAGACCTCTGGGGATCCAGGCGGAGAACATTGTTGTGGACTTTCAGGAAGGCGATGCGGTCGTGGTTACCGGCGGCGCCTGGAAAGATACGGCCGGCGTGATCCAGAGCATCAATCTGCCCAAGCAGGTTGTGACCATCAATGTTGAGCTGTTTGGACGCGAAACACCGGTGGAAATCGGTTTTGCAGAAGTGAAAAAAATGTAACAGACAAAAGGGCTGCAAAAGGGCGGCTCGTGGGAGGGAAATCCCCGCAATTACCACATTATTAGGAGGTGCCTGACATGGCAAAGAAAGTAGAAGGATATATTAAATTACAGATTCCGGCTGGTAAAGCGACACCAGCACCGCCAGTTGGTCCTGCACTGGGTCAGCATGGTGTGAACATCGTGCAGTTTACGAAGGAGTTCAATGCAAGAACCGCTGACAAGGGAGACGTCGTTATCCCCGTAGTGATCACGGTTTATGCGGACAGAAGCTTCAGCTTCATCACAAAGACTCCGCCGGCAGCAGTACTGCTGAAAAAAGCCTGCAACCTGAAATCAGGTTCCGGTGTGCCCAATAAGAACAAGGTTGCTACCATTTCCAAAGACAAGATCAAAGAGATCGCCGAGACAAAGATGCCGGATCTGAACGCCGGTTCTCTGGAAGCGGCCATGAGCATGATCGCCGGAACAGCCAGAAGTATGGGTATCGTTGTAGAAGACTGATAGACTTGATCCATTGAAAAGAAATAAGTGGGAGGGAAAAACCCCGCGATTACCACAGGAGGTTATTTAACATGAAACATGGAAAGAAATATTTAGAAGCTGCGAAAGCAGTAGATCGCGCAACGCTGTATGATCCGGCGGATGCCATCGCGCTGGTGAAGAAAGCGGCAGTTGCCAAATTTGACGAGACAATCGAGGCTCATATCAGAACAGGATGTGACGGACGTCATGCAGATCAGCAGATCCGTGGCGCAGTTGTTCTTCCGCACGGAACCGGTAAGCAGGTTCGTGTACTGGTATTCGCAAAGGATGCCAAAGCAGATGAGGCAAAAGAGGCAGGAGCTGAATTTGTAGGAGCAGAGGAACTGATCCCGAAGATCCAGAATGAGAACTGGTTTGATTATGACGTAGTGGTTGCCACACCGGATATGATGGGCGTGGTAGGACGTCTGGGTCGTGTGCTGGGTCCGAAAGGCCTGATGCCGAACCCCAAGGCAGGTACCGTAACCATGGATGTCGCAAAGGCTGTGAAGGAGATCAAAGCCGGTAAGATTGAGTATCGTCTTGATAAAACCAATATTATTCACGTGCCAATTGGAAAAGCTTCTTTCTCAGAGGAGCAGTTAGCGGACAACTTCCAGACGCTGATAGATGCTATTAACAAAGCAAGACCGAGCGCATTGAAGGGAACCTACTTGAAGAGCGTAACCATCGCTCCCACCATGGGCCCCGGCGTGAAGATCAACACGATGAAATTAGCATAATGTATCAAATGCACTGCCTTGCGGGGCAGTGCATTTTTTTGCAGCCATGTCGAAGGAGAGTAGACAGTAGACTGCTTATGTGATATATTTTTCTTAATATTATTTTTTATTATAGGAGGTTTTATTCTCATGGATTCTGACCCTGACAATTTATGGTTACAGTTGCTGATACTTGTATTGCTGACGGCCCTGAATGCATTTTTTGCCGGAGCGGAGATGGCTCTGGTATCGGTTAATCCCGGAAAGCTGACGCAGAGGGCGGAAGATGGAGACAAAAAGGCTGGGCTGGTACTGAAACTGCTGCAGGAGCCCTCTCGTTTCCTTTCCACCATACAGATTGCCATCACACTGGCGGGATTCTTCTCCAGTGCATCTGCGGCCACAGGAATTTCAAAAAGGCTGGAAGTGCTGCTGGACCGGGTGCATATCCCCAACAGCGATACGCTTTCTGTAGTCATAATCACGCTGATTCTGTCGTATTTCACCCTGGTGCTGGGTGAGCTGGTGCCTAAGCGGATAGCTCAGCAGAAAGCAGAATCATTCAGTATGTTTGTCGTGCGGCCGGTAAGTATTATTTCCAAGATTGCGGCTCCCATCGTAAAACTTCTATCTGTGTCCACCGGACTGGTGCTGCGGATTTTCGGGATGCATGATGAAGTATCCCAGGAAAAAGTTTCGGAGGCCGAGATCCGTGCGCTGATTGAAAACGGTGTGGAAACCGGTATTTTCGATGAGTATGAGTCGGAGATGCTGGATTCTGTCTTTGAGTTTGCCGATATTCAGGCCAAGGAGATCATGACGTCCCGTACGGATGTCTATGCCATCGATGTGGCGGAGCCTCTTTCTTCCTATCTGGATGAAATGCTGGAGACCCGTCATTCCAGAATACCGGTTTATGAGGAGGATATTGACAATATCGTTGGCATCCTCTACCTGAAGGACTTCATCCTGGAGGCCAGAAGATGCGGATTTGATCACGTGGATATCCGTTCTCTGCTGCATAAACCCTACTTTGTTCTGGAGAGCAAGAATATCAACGAACTGTTTAAGGAACTGCAGGAATCACATCAGTATATCGCCGTGCTGATCGATGAGTACGGCGGGTTCTCCGGTATCGTTACCATCGAGGATCTGGTGGAAGAGGTTATGGGTTCCATCGATGATACGGGCGATGACGATGAGCCGAAGATTGAAGAGATTGACGATCATACCTGGCTTTTGAAAGGTCTGGTGACCATCAACGATCTCAACGACGATCTGGATGTGGAACTGGAATCGGACAGCCATGATACCGTGTCCGGGCTGCTGCTGGACGAACTGGGTTATATTCCGGAGGAGGATGATCTGCAGACGCTGGAACTGGGCGGACTGCGTTTTGAAATCCAGAAGATTCAGGATAAGAGGATCGAGCAGATCCTGGTGACAAAACTTCCGAAACCGGAACCGGAAGAGGAAGAAAAAAAAGATCAGTAGTCCGCAAAAGGGGGGAATCTTATGTTTTGCAGTAAATGTGGTACGCAGCTTCCGGATGACGCTATGTTCTGCGGGGAGTGCGGCGCGCCCACCAGAAATTACAGACAGCAGCAGGCGGCGAATGCCTGGCAGGAGACGCCGGTGCAGCAGCCATACGCGGAACAGCCGGATTACGGCTGGAACGGACAGGCTTCCGCCATGCCGGATGACAATGCGGCTGCTGTGAAGTCGAAGTTTTCCGGCGGATCCAAAAGGGGAATCCTGATGGCGGCGGGTATCCTTGTCATCGCTGTCTTGGCAGGTCTGCTGTATGTGAAGGTCCTGAAGCCGGGGACGCCTCAGGATACGGTTCACCGCCTGGAAAAGGCGATGGAAGATCTGGATGTAGAAGAAATGATAGCCTGTTTTGATGAGGAAACGAGACAGGCATATGAAGACGGTATGTCGGAATATGGAGATATGGCAGACGGTATGACCGGTCTTCTTGGTATGGCCGGGGGACTGGGGATCGGACCGGAGGTGACTATTACGGTCACAGATGTCGATTATGACGGAGAGGATGCCTGTACGGTATCGGCGGATATCGCCCTTTCCTTCATGGGAGAATCGCAGGAGGACAGTATGGATCTGCCCATGAAGAAGGAAGGAAAGAAATGGGTGATTGACGGAACGGCATCCGATGCTGTAATGGGGGAAATATTCTGATGAAAAAAGTATGGGCTGTTTATTTTAGTGCGACAAAGACAACGGAAAAGGTGGTCTGCACCATTGCCGGGACGCTTGCCTGGGAACTGGGCATCGACTGGGAGGCGCGGGATTTTACGCTTCCTGCCGCCAGGGAAGAAGCTTATCAGTTTCAGGAAGACGATCTGGTGGTGCTGGGGACGCCGGTCTATGCCGGACGGGTGCCCAATGTGCTGCTGCCCTTTCTGAAAACAGTGCGGGGAGATCATACCCCGGCGATTCCGGTGGTGGCATATGGAAACCGCAATTTTGACGACGCGCTGGCAGAACTGAGAGATATTCTGGAAAATCAGGGATTCTTATGCGGCGCTGCCGCCGCCTTTGTGGGGGAACATGCCTTCTCCCGTACTCTGGCGGCGGGACGGCCCGATGGCGAGGATCTGGAAATGGCTCGTCAGTTTGCAGGCAAAGCGGCGGAAAAGATCCGAAAAGGTCAGTTTGAGGGTCATATAGAGGTACCGGGAAGAAGTCCTTCTCCGGGATATTTTCAGCCCCAGGGTCCGGATGGAAAGCCGGTTGATATCCGTAAGGTGAAACCGCTGGTGACGGACGACTGCGACAACTGCGGTTTTTGTGCAAAGGTCTGTCCCATGGGATCGATCTGTGCGGATAATGTACGGGAATATCAGGGAATCTGCATCAAGTGCGGAGCCTGTATAAAAGGATGCCATAAAAATGCCAGATATTACGACGATCCAGGGTTCCTGTTTCACAGGAACGACCTGGAGCAGAGGCTGACGAGGAGGGCTAAGATCGGCGTATGGCTCTGACGAAGAGACAGCGAAGGAGAGTGTAACATGTATCATTATACGGTGGCGCAGTGGCTGCTGTGTTTTTATATCTACAGCTTCATCGGCTGGTGCTGGGAAAGTCTGTATGTGTCTTTTTTGCAGAAGCGATGGGTAAACAGAGGTTTTATGAGGGGCCCCTTTCTGCCGATTTACGGCAGCGGGGCCCTGATTATGCTGCTGGTCTGTGTACCCTTTAAAAATCATCTGCTGCTGACCTTCCTGCCGGGGATGATCGGAGCTACGCTGCTGGAACTGGCCACCGGCGCAGCCATGGAGGCTCTGTTTCGGGTGCGTTACTGGGACTACAGCGAAAGAAAGCTGAATTACAAAGGCTACATCTGCCTGGAAGCTTCACTGCTGTGGGGCGTTTTCACCGTATTGATGAATCTGCTGCTTCACCGGCCGGTTCACTGGCTGCTGACCCATCTGCCCCCTTTCTGGCTCCAGGCAGGAACGGCGGTGATTACCCTGCTGGTGGGAACGGATTTCGTCCTTTCCTTCCTGGGCGCGCTGAATCTGAGGAGGATGCTGGATCGCATCGAGCAGATGAAGACGGATTTGGCCGTTATGCAGCGTCGCCTGGATGCGATGGTTGCCTTTTCCGATCCGCGGCGTGATCTGGAGGAGAAGATTCTTCAGACCAGAGAGAAAATGCGCGTTTTGGTGGAGAGCAGAAAAAAGCTGCATATCAGAAGGATTCTGGGCAATCCCACTATGGTATCCAGAAGGTACCGGCATGCGCTGGAGGATGTGCGCCAGTTTATCCGTGAATCAAGGAAGAAATAAGTGGAAAGGCTCTGGCATACATTAGGATAAATGAGTGATGCGAGGGTGTTTATGAAGGTTCTGATGTTTCTTTCGGATATGATGATTCCCCTGGTGATTTTTTATATCGTAGGTTTCGGCATTCTGATGAAGCGCAAGGTGTATGAAGATTTCGTGAGAGGTGCAAAAGACGGTCTGAAGACCGTCTTTTCTGTTTTGCCCACGTTAATCGGACTGATGCTGGGAGTCAGTATCCTGCGCGCGTCCGGACTGCTGGAGCAGACGGCCCGCCTGCTGGGGCTTCTGGTGAAGGGATGGGGTGTTTCGCCGGCGCTGGTCCCGCTGGTGATCGTGAAAATGTTTTCTTCCAGTGCGGCGGTGGGCCTGCTGCTGGACATTTATAAGGAGTACGGAGCAGATTCTACAGTGGGATATGGAGCCTCCCTGATTCTTAGCAGCACAGAGACGATTTTTTATACCATGAGCGTATACTTTATGGCGGCTAAAGTGACGAAAACCAGATGGACGCTGGCTGGTTCCCTGCTGGCGACGGCGGCGGGAGTGGCGGCCAGTATTTTCCTGGCCGGCCGGATGTGAGCTCCTTCACTGCAGGACGTATTTTTCCAGGATGGGAAACTGACAGGGGCCGGTTTCCAGCACTTTTTCGTGAAAATCGATGGGGTGGAAATCTTCCTGCCGGGAGGCTTCCTCCTTAAGATCCATGAACTTAAGACAGCCGCCATAGTATTTCAGATAGTTGGCGGGATCTTCCACGATAATCTGGAAGATTTCCCGGCAGACGGCCCTGTCGCTGACGCCGAAGTTTTCCAGGTATTTCGCTGCTTTTTCACAGGTCCACCCGTAATAGTGGATGCCGATATCCAAAAGAGAGTACAGGCAAAGGTTCATGGCCCGGTTCAGCCAGTGCAGGCGGCCCAGCTGTTGGTTTTCGCTTCCATAGAGATAAGCATAGGATTCGATGTAGGTGGCCCAGCCTTCCACGTAGCCGCCCATATTCAGGGTGTGGCGTACGGCCGGATGATCTTTCGACAGAAAGAACTGTGACTGATACAGATGACCGGGGAATCCTTCGTGAGCCAGGGTGGTATACAGTTCGATCCCTCTTAAGCGGGAATCCGGATTGAGGTAAATCAGATTGGGACTTCCCGTATCGATGGGGGGAGTCAGGTAGAAAGCGGGACTCAGGTGTTCTTTCAGATCTTCGTGGATATATTTGACTTCATAGGCGACATCGGAAATCTCGGGGAAATCTTTCTTGATCTGCTCCTGCAGGGAGGACAGGATCTGCTCCGGGGTGCGGCCCGATTGGCTGTTTTCCTGGAGAAGGGAAGCAGCCAGAGAGGGATCTTCTTCCAGGATAGCGCGGATTTCTTTGTAGTCCGCCAACAGTTGATTGGCCAGGCGCGTCTGCAGTTCCTCCACGGAATCGTATATTCCGCAGCTGCTTTTTAACAGGTATGTATAATAGGCGCGGCCGCCGGAAAGATAATAAAGACCGTTTTCGTTCGTGCCGCTGCCCTTCAGAGAAGTCAGCGCGCTGATGAGGTTTTCATAGGCAGGGAGCACATAATGTTTCACAGCGTCCCGGTGCAGCCGCAGACTGTTTTCTTTTTGGGTCTCATCCAGGCCCGGCACCTGTTCCAGATTTTCCGAAAACACGGCATTCAGGTAATTATTGTCGCCGGATGAAATAAAATCGCTGCATTGATCGATGATGCGGTCTGCAGTGGCGTCACTCATGAAATATCCCCGGTCGGCTTTTTCTTTTTCAAAATCGATGATTGTCTCAAAATAGGAGGGGATATCCCGCAGCAGATTCAGATAATCGATCACGTCTTTTTCGCTGCGCAGCGTATATTCGGCCAGTAAAGAAGGAAGCTGTGCCTGGATCCCCAGGGCCGGGCTTAATACTTCCGCCAGAATGTATTCATTCTCTGCGGACAGTTCTGTATCGAAGAAAAGATGCAGGATATCGTAGGTCAGCTGATTTTCCCGGGAAAGACTTTCGTAGGGGAAAGATTCCAGAAGACTTCTGGAATTTTCCAGAAAGCTGCGAAGAGCAGCGGGATCTTCTGCCACGGCGGATCCAAGAGAGACTTCCTGTCGGTCCAGATCCCAGGCTGCAGGATCGGCCAGAGTGTAATGAAGGCTCAGTGTGCTGCCGGAAAGCTGGCTGACAAAAAGAGACCGGGTGTAGGAGTCAAATTCCCGGTCGGTTTTTTGGGAAGCGAATACACCCAGCCAGATTCCCGCCAGAAAAAGGAAGGGGAGGATCAGCGGCAGCAGCTTTTTGGCAGAAAGCTTTTTCTGATTTTTCTGTAATAGAAGCATGATCGGTCTCCTGTTACATCCATTGGTATCATTTTATGAAAGAGGGAGAGAACAAATTCATTGGAAATCTTTGGCCCTTTATGGTACAATTTCCCTAGCAAACGGTCTTGATCATTCATGGGAGGACGTTATGAGAAGAATGATTTTGGGAGGAATCCTGGTATTGATACTGGCGCTGACCGGCTGCGAGAAGCAGGAAGGGGAAAATCTTTCGCCGGCGCCGCAAGATGAGCCGGCGGAAAAAGAAGAGCAGCCGGCGGCGGATATCGCCTCCGGCCTGGACAGCTTTGAGTTTGCCGTGGGAGATCGGGTCTGCCGTCTGCCGGCATCTTTTGGTGAAATGGCGGAACAGGGCTGGGCTTATGGCGAAGATACGACGGCCAAAGTGGAGGCGGAGTCTTTTTTGGAAGAGCAGGAGTTTTCTCTGGGAGATTATGTCTGCCGGGCACAGGTGATGAATTTTTCGGCAGAGGCGCAGCCGGTACAGCAGTGTTTTATCACTGCCGTGATGCTGCGGCAGGACGAGAAAAACCAGATTGCCCTTCCCGGTAATCTGATCCTGGGAGAGGCGACAAAAGTTCAGGCGCTGGAGCAGTACGGAGAACCCCGGGACCAGTATGAGGATGGAGACCGGATTTTGTTCACCTATGAGTATGGCATCCAAAAGAAAGCGATGCTGACCTTTCAGGCCGACACGGAGATTCTCCTGGAGGCCGAACTGTATAATCAGACCAATCCGGCGGAGCGGGAACTGTATGAAAATGCAAGCCGGGAAAAGACGCCGGAGGTGGAGCAGTATCAGGCTCCGGCTGCCCTCTCCGATGATCTGATGGATTTTACGGTGGAATACGCAGACAGTCTGTACCGTCTTCCGGCGCCCGTATCGGCCTTTACGGACAATGGATGGGAAATTGACTGGGAAAGCTCTGATGAAGCGGTAAAAAGCGGGAAATACGGTTATGTGACTCTGCAGAGGGGCACGCAGAGTCTGTATACGGTGGTTTGTAATTATGGAGAGGATGTTACGGCGGTCAACAATTGCTTTGTGACCGGCGTTCACGGAGATCTGGCCGCCACAAAAGTTCCCATTCGTGTCGCAGGAGGGATCACGCTGGGTATGCCAAAACAGGATTTCCTTGCAGCGGTCGAGGGGATGAAATGGGAGGAGTCTTCCGGGACGCAGGAGAATAGCCTTTCTTATCTATTTTACCAGGAGGGCTCCAGAGATAATTATACGGAGGTGATTCTGGATCAGGATCTGGAGATGATAAGGGAAATCAAGGTAGTTCACTTCCGGGAAGAGAAAGGAGAAGAAAGATGAGTGTGATCTATGATGTGATTATCGTGGGCAGCGGACCGGCCGGCTTGGCTGCCGCAATCTATGGACAGAGGGCTGGATTGTCTTCACTGGTTTTGGAGGAATCTTATGTCAGCGGCGGTCAGGTGCTCAATACGTATGATGTGGATAACTACCCCGGACTGCCGGGGATCAGCGGCATGGAGCTGGCGGAAAAATTTCATGAACACGCCAAAAGCATGGGAGCTTCTTTCCTGACGGCTGCAGTGACAGCGATCCGTGAGGAAGGGGATCGAAAGGTGGTTGAAACGGCAAAGGGAGACCTGTCGGCCCGTACGGTGATCCTGGCGACCGGAGCCCACCATCGGCTGTTGGGCGTGCCCGGGGAAGAAAGGCTGACCGGTATGGGCGTTTCCTACTGTGCTACATGCGACGGGGCATTTTTCCGGGATAAGACGGTGGCAGTGGTAGGCGGCGGCGATGTGGCGGTGGAAGACGCTATTTTTCTTGCCAGAGGATGTAAAAAAGTATATGTGATCCATCGAAGAGACCAGCTGCGGGCGGCAAAGATTCTGCAGGAGAAGCTGCTGTCCCTTGACAACGTGGAGATGAAATGGAACTGTGTGGCTGAGGAAATCCTGGGCGACAGCCAGGTTTCCGGCGTGAAAGTGCGGGATGTGAAGACCGGGGAAGGCAGCGAGCTGGCGGTGAACGGCGTATTTATCGCGGTGGGTATCCTGCCAAATACCGGATTTTTGGGAGATTTCGTCCAGCTGGATGAAGGCGGATATATCGTGGCCGGGGAAGATATGAAAACCTCTGTCCCCGGAGTATTTGCCGCGGGAGATGTGCGGACCAAGGCGCTGCGCCAGATTATCACGGCGGCAGCCGACGGAGCCAATGCCATCACCAGTGTGGAAGCGTATCTGCTCGGACGCTGAGAATGTACGAAAAGCCCTCCGTTTTCCAGGTGGAAGCGGAGGGCTTTTTTGCTGTTATGCTTTCTGTTTTTTCGCAGTCTGCATTTTTTTAATAACTTTCAGGCGGGTGAACTCTTCCCGTTCTTTTTCTTCCAGCGCATTGGAGATATCCTTTGTCAGCTGTTCATAGTGGGGAATCGTGATATTTTTCAGCGCGTTCGCCCGTTTCTGTGTCTTTTTAATATTGGACGCCAGACGGTAGGCGGAATTCTCCACCATGGAGAGGTGGATGGTCAGTTCCTTCACGCGCTCAAAGGCCAGCCTCGCCCGGTCCAGAGATTCTCTGGTGCTGTAGTAGGCGTAGGTGGGAAGAGGCGTGATGGGATCGGCTTCCACCAGTGGAATTTCCGTTCCCATGATACTCCTGGTTTTGATGCGGATGGAATCCTCCACCGGAATGGAATAGGAGATCGTCTGCACATAGTTGATTCCCATTTCCATATTGGCGGTCTGCAGTTCGGCGTAGGCCTTGCGAAAAGTGCTGTCGATCTGGGACTGAATATCCTTGGCCTGATCGATCAGGTCCATCAGCTCACGGATGAGGATATTCCTTTTTTTGTCCATCAGGTCAAAGCCCTGTCTGGCCAGCGCCAGGGAATTTTTGGCGAGAATCAGGTTCCCCTTGGTGGGAAATGTATTTGGATCCATAGTAATCCCCCCTATTGTGCTTCAGCCATCTTGTCAGCTTCTTTCTTTGCCTGGGCAGCCGGGTCGATCGTAGTCGGTTTATAGTACTGATCCAGGATCTTGGTATCGATACGGTCCAGTTCTTCTCTGGGAAGGATGCCAAGCAGTTCCCAGCCGATATTCAGCGTGTCTTCTATGGTACGGTTCTCCGTGGGATCCTGTCCCACGAAACGATGTTCGAATTCGTTTCCGAAGACCAGATACTTTTTATCCAAAGGAGAAAGTTCGTCTTCGCCGATAACGGATGCCAGAGCACGGGCATCGCCCACTTTGGCATAACAGGAAAACAGCTGGTTGGCCACATCCTGATGATCGGCTCTGGTGTAACCTTCACCGATGCCGTCCTTCATCAGACGGGAGAGGGAAGGCAGTACGTTGATGGGCGGATAGATAGACTGGCCATGCAGCTGACGATCTAGAACGATCTGCCCCTCGGTGATATATCCGGTCAGGTCAGGAATGGGATGGGTGATATCGTCGTTGGGCATGGTCAGAATGGGGATCTGTGTCACAGAACCCTCCACACCTCTGACGATGCCAGCTCTTTCATACAGCGTAGCCAGTTCACTGTACAGATAGCCGGGATATCCTTTTCGGGAAGGGATCTCTCCCTTGGAGGAGGATACCTCACGCATGGCCTCGCAGAAGGAGGTGATGTCCGTCATGATTACCAGAATATGCATTCCCTGTTCGAAGGCCAGATATTCGGCGGCGCTTAAGGCTACCTTGGGGGTGATCAGACGCTCCACCACCGGGTCGTTGGCCAGGTTCAGGAACATGACCACATGGTCGGATACGCCGCTTTCCTCGAAGGTGCGGCGGAAGAATTCGGCCACGTCGTATTTGACGCCCATAGCCGCAAATACGATGGCAAATTTTTCATCGGAATTGTCTCCCAGAGAAGCCTGCTGTACGATCTGAGCCGCCAGCTGGTCGTGGGGAAGGCCGTTTCCGGAGAAAATCGGCAGCTTCTGTCCGCGGATCAGAGTGGTCAGCCCGTCGATGGCGGAGATACCGGTGCGGATATAGTTACGCGGATACTCTCGGGTAACGGGGTTCAGCGGCAGGCCGTTGATGTTTACCTTATCTTCCGAGACGATGGGGCCCAGCCCGTCGATGGGTTTGCCGATACCATCGAAAGTACGGCCGAGGATTTCCGGAGAGAGCGCGATTTCCATGGGGTGTCCCGTCAGGCGGGTGTGGGTGTTGACCAGGGACATATTGTCCGTTCCTTCAAATACCTGGATGACGGCCTTGTCCTCATAGATTTCCACGATCCGGCCCAGTTTCTTTTCCTTTCCCTCTACGGAAAACTCTACGATTTCTTCGTAGGCAGCGTTTTTCACGCCTTCCAGAACCACCAGAGGGCCATTGATTTCATCCAGTCCTAAATATTCAATTGCCATATTAAACCCTCCTTAACCGTTTCTTTCCAGAACGTTTTCATAGAATCTGTCGATATCCGCCATATACTGTCCAAACATTTCCGGTTTGTCGTTGGGGACATCGTATTTGATGGCGATCACCCGTTCGAAGATATTGTCTTCTTTCAGTACGGAAATGGGCATTCCCATGGCCACCAGTGTTTTGGATCTCTTATACAGATACAGAATGGTTTCCATCATCTTATACTGTTTTTCCAGCGGAACGCTGGTGTCGTCTTTGTGGAAGGCGTTCTGCTGCAGGAAGCCCAGGCGGATGACGCGGGCGATTTCCAGCGTCAGTTTCTGATCATCGGGCAGTACGTCGCTTCCGATCAGCTTGACGATTTCCATCAGGGAACTTTCCTGATTGAGGAGGGCCATGATCTGGTTTCGAAGATCCACAAAATTTTTATTGACGTTGTCTTTGTACCAGGGCGCCAGGTCGTTTAGATACTCGCTGTAGCTGGTCAGCCAGTGGATGGCCGGGAAGTGTCGGGCGTATGCCAGAGACTTGTCCAGTCCCCAGAAACAGCGGACATACCGTTTGGTGTTCATGGTAACCGGTTCCGAGAAGTCGCCGCCCTGGGGCGATACGGCGCCGATGATGGTGACGGATCCTTCCGAACCGTTCAGGTTCTGCATCATGCCGGCGCGCTCATAGAAGGCGGAAAGCCGGGATGCCAGGTAGGCGGGGAAACCTTCCTCCGCCGGCATTTCTTCCAGACGGCCGGACAGCTCACGCAGCGCTTCGGCCCAGCGGGAGGTGGAGTCTGCCATGATAGCTACGTCGTATCCCATATCCCGGTAATATTCCGCCAGCGTCAGTCCGGTATAGATGGAAGCTTCACGGGCGGCCACGGGCATGTTGGAGGTATTGGCGATCAGCGCGGTACGGTCCATCAGGGGATTGCCGCTTTTGGGATCGACCAGTTCCTGGAACTCTTCCAGTACCTGAGTCATCTCATTTCCACGTTCTCCGCAGCCGATGTAGATGATGATATCGGCATCGGACCATTTGGCGATCTGATGCTGGGTCATGGTTTTTCCGGTTCCGAATCCGCCGGGGATGGCGGCGGTGCCGCCTTTGGCGATGGGGAACATGGTATCCAGGATACGCTGTCCGGTTACCAGGGGACGGGAAGCGGGGTAGCGCTTCAGCGTGGGCCTGGGGATACGGATGGGCCATTTCTGGCACAGCGTCAGATCTTTCGTGGTTCCGTCGGGCAGTTCCAGTACGGCGATGGTATCCAAAATGGTATAATCGCCGTCGGGAACCGCCTCCTTGATGGTTCCGCTCAGGTTGGGCGGCACCATGGATTTATGCACGATGGAGCGGGTCTCCGGTGTTTCTGCGATGATCGTTCCGCCTGTGACCGCATCTCCTGGTTTTACTGTCATGTGGACATGCCATTTCTTTTCTGTATTCAGGGAATCAACACTGACGCCGCGGCTGATATATTTTCCGGATTCTGCGGCGATTTCGCTCAAGGGCCGCTGGATACCGTCGAAGATGTTGTTCAGGATACCGGGACCCAATGTTACAGAAATGGCGTCGCCGGTGGCGGTCACTTCGGCGCCCGGCTTCAGGCCGGTGGTCTCCTCAAAAACCTGTACGGTGGTGGTGTCCTTAGTCAATGCGATGACTTCCCCCACCAGGTGCTCTTCGCCGACATGAACCATTTCTGACATTTTGAAGCCGGTATTCCCTTTCAGGTAGACAACAGGACCGTTGATTCCGTATATAATTCCTGTCTTGCTCATGTTTATACCTCCAGGTGAAAATTCTCTTTCTCGTCATTCATCAATGTCAGAAAGGAATTGTCAATCAGAATGTTTTTGGAACGGATCACCGCCCGCATTCCGCCCATAAAGGGCTCTTTGGAAATGGTGGGCGCAAAGCCTTTCTGATCCAGCCTGCGTACGATCTCATCGCTCAGACCGGCGTCGGATGGATCGATATAAACGACCATCTCGTCGCCGTCCGCAAAGTCCAAAGCTTCTTTGATCTGGCGGCAGAGCATGGAGAGATAATCGGGGCTTTCCTTGAAGCGTTCCAGTTTTTCTGCCACTTCCTGAAAAAGTTTTTCACGCAGTTCTTCGGTGACGGCGGAAAACTTCCGCTTGATCTGAATCTGCTGAGTGGATACTTCTTTGTTGAAATCCCGTTTCAGCTTGTCGGATTCTGCGGTAAGCTCAGCCTCCGCCTGGCGGTGTTTCGTTTCTTTGTGCTCCTCAAAGGTCTTTTCCAGCGCCGCTTCGTGGGTATCCAGCAGCTTTTTGGCGTCCTCCTGAGCGCTTTCTATTGAAATATCATAAAAATGCTGTAATTTTTCATCAGTAGTCAATCTTCTCACCTTCTTCTTGGAATACTTATAATTTCAGGCCGATGGATTCGTTGATATAGGATGTGATGAAATCCGGCTTCCGGCCTGTGCCGTGACGATCCGGAATCTCGATGATCAGAGGCAGCCTGTGAGAGATTCTGGCCTCGTTCACCACCTCCGGAAATTCCCGGCCGAATTTTTCCGTCAACAGGATAATCCCGATCTCTTTGTCCGCGAAGGCTGTTTCCAGCGCCTGGCGCAGTTCTTCCCGTTCATGCACCACGACGCCTTCGATGCCTGCCAGCCGCATTCCGGTCTGGGTATCCACGTTGTCGCTGATTAAGTACATTTTCATTAAAGCTGCCCCAGGATCATGAAGGAGATGATCAGACCGTACAGAGCAACACCTTCGGCAAGACCTACGAAGATCAGGGATTTACCAAGGATGCTGGAGTCTTCGCTGATAGCTCCAAGTGCAGCGGAAGCAGCGCTGGCAACTGCGACACCGCCGCCGATACAGGAAAGTCCGGTTACCAGTGCGGCGGCCAGATAAGCCATGCCTGCGCCGATGGTGATTCCGTTTCCGGCGTCAGCCAGTACGTTTACTTTGCCCACCAGCATAACGGCGGCGGCAATGATCATAGTTCCGAAGAAAAAGAACGCGTTTACGCCGATGGTTTTCTTATATCGGCCTTCGTTTCTTTCGCCCACCAGGTATACGCCGAAGGGGACGATGATGCTTAAGATTAATGCTGCAGCTAAAGTAATCTGGATTAACAGTGTCATGATAGAATTCCTCCTTGTAATTTTCTTGGTTTTCCTAGTTTTCTGTTTTTTTGATAAAAGGTTTAAACTCTCTTCCGTTTCCTTTATAGAACCGGCTGAACAGCTCATAGTATTCCAGACGCAGAACCTGAATTCCCACGATCAGACCTTCCAGTCCGCAGACGAAAAGGTTGCCAAGCACGATGACAATCCAGTTGGGATTTCCGCTGGCCTGTACGCCTGCCAGTGTCAGCACCACTTCCATCATGGCCGCGTGGCTGACAGCAAAGGCGCCGATACGGACAAAGGAAAGGGTATTGGAAAAGTAACTTAACAGGACTTCGAACATTTCGAAAAATCCCTGTACAAAGAACATTCCCTTGGATCCGGGCATGATCTCTGACTTTTTATTCACCAGGTTGGTCAGCGGCTCCTTGAAGAAGATCAGGAGCAGCGGAATCACAAACATGACCACCAGTACGGCTGCCGCCGGCAGAGAATGACCGGACATGAACAGGAAAATCGTGGCAGTCAGCGCACCGTAGAATATGAGGCCTGCCACGGCGTTATGGTCAAACCAGATATTTTCCGTATCCTTTGCCTTGACGGCGTTGATGATGTGAAACACCATAGATAAAAGGATCAGGAACATACCAAAGCCGATGGCGACGATAAATACGGTATTCAGCGTTCCCAGGAAGGGCAGCGTGCTCATGTGGGTCTTCGGGCTGAGCCAGATGGGATCTTCCATCTCGAATCCGAAAAAGCTTCCGAACATAAATCCAAAGAAGGTGGAGAAGATGCCGGCCGTGGAAATGATGGCGGCAAGATCCATCTTTTTGAATTTATAAAGCAGCAGTCCGCCGATGAAGAGACAGAGCCCCTGTCCGATATCTCCGAACATGGCGCCGAAGATAAAGGCGTAGGTGATGGACACGAAGATGGTGGGGTCGATCTCATTGTAGGCGGGAAGACCGTACATGCGGATAAACATTTCAAAGGGACGGAACAGTTTTGGGTTGCGCAGCTTGGTGGGCGGCATGCCCAGCTCGTGTCCTGTGTAGTTTTCCACGAAAAAGTACACGTTCTCGTCGTCCCGGATATCTTCCTGGAAAGCGTCCGCATCCCTCTCGCTCATCCAGCCGCAGAGGATGTAGAACACTTCGTAATCGTCTTTGGTGCAGGCTGCCAGGCGGCGCACGTCAAAGTTGGTGGAACAGCTTTCCAGCGTCCTTTTGGCTGCCGCCAGCCGGTCTTTGTAGGTGTCGATCAGCTTTTGCAGCTTTGCTTTTAGCGCTTCGTTTTTTTCGTTGGCGCTCTTTAATTCCGTTTCCAGATAGGCGAAAGCTTCCTCCGGGGTGCCGGAGTATTCATCCGGCAGATAAATGCGTTCAAAATGCATGGATGCATAGACGGCATCGATTTTTTTCAGCTGCGCCCTGGGACAGAAGTAAGCGCCCCAGATGTAGGTATCGTCCTCGCCGCAGGGATAGAAATAAGTGTCATAGTTATCGTAGATATAATTTTCAAATTTACTGAAATACTCTTTTGAGATCCGCCCGAACCGGAAACGGATAAACTCAAAATGAAGCAGCGAGGAGAGATTATAATGCAAAGCCTTGAAGGGCTGAATCTTTTTCATGGATTCATCCAGATGGCTGCGCTGCTTCTCCAGGTCCTCCAGCTCCTGGGTGACGGCCGTATACTGCTGGTCCACAGATTCAATCAGCTTCAGCGAGTCCTCAACGGACAGGAAGACTGAGGTGTCCACGGTACTGGCATCAAAAAGATTGCAGAATTCACTGGCCTTATTCAGGGATTCCCGGTAAGGGTTTATCTGAATGTAGGGATCCAGATTCTGGACACTCTGGAGTTCGGTAAGGGCGTTCTCCAGATGAATCTCATATTTGGACAGATATTCGTTTACGACGCGGTCAATATCCGCTTTCGGACCGGTGATGCTGATAAATTTCATTTTCTCAATCAATGAAGTACACCTCCGGGTTGTTAAAATTTAAATATATGCGCAACTGTTTCTTCAGGAGGAACGCTGTAGCGAATACACTCCAAAGCTACAGTAAGGCGTCGGATTTCATGATCTTTAAAGAAAAGATACTGGTAAATAGTCGCCGCCGAGAATGGATGACTCTTGGCGCTGCGCGTCAGCACACGCTTCATGATGGAAATATACATATCCTCCAGCGTGTCGGCGGACAGCTGCGGATAATGTTTTCCATAATAGGTACGGCTCAGTACATCTTCAAAAACCGTATTGTTTTCCGCTTCCACCAAAGCAGTGATCTCTTCCTTTTTCAGTTTATAATGAACAGGAAGAAGCAAAGCGTAGATATCGGCCGGGGTGGCCTGATAAAATTCTCTGGAACGGCGGATCCACTGCAGGTTCAGAAGATCAAATTTGTGACCGTACGCATTGGTGAGGCCTTTCAGGTCTTCATCATGAAACAGTTTGTCCTTTAACGTCCAGATGTTGCGGAAATTAAAGATATCCAGCGCCGTCTCATAGTCAAACAGCGTGGGCGATTCGATTTCCCTTAAATGGTTCAGCGGCTGGTAATATTCCGTGCCCTTCAGGTTGTTGATGAAGTCTTCGATGGAAGACGAGGACGCCAGAAGGTTGACGTTTAAAGAAGAGTGACGTCCAAAGAAAGCATGGAACATGGAAAGATCCAGCTCCACGTCTCTGTGGTCGAAAACCTTGTTCAGACAGTTCTTCAGCATGGCCACTTCATAGCGTTTAAAGTAAAGGTCAAGGAATTTACGCTGCTCCATGTTGGCAAAACGGTACAGCCGTGTAAAATCATTGTATACGGCGTTGATCAGCAGCTTTTCGATCTGGCCCCGGTGAAGATCATTTTCATCGAGGGAAGCCCAGATCTGACTGTATGCCGGCCGCTGTTTCAGGTAGGCCACAGCCAGCGGGACGGAGGAAATTTCCGCCAGTTCCCGGTACTGGTCATCCGTCAGAAGATTGCTTTTCATGGCGCGTATTTTCGTTACAAGACCGCTGTATGAAAGCATTTTTCCCATAATCTCATACCTCGGTTATTCTTTTTACGATCTCATCGGACAGTTTGCTGTGTTTTTCTTCGAAAGACTGATAAAGAGAAGCCAGCCCGTGTTCGGTGTCATCCTGTAATTTTTTCAGTGCCTGTTCATTTTCCGCCTGCAGTTCTTCCCGCAGAGTTTCCAGACGTTTCTGGGTGTCAGCTTCTACCTGTTCATCGAAAGCTTTGATCTGCTCCTGCATCTTGGAATCCAGCACCTTGAGCTGCGCATTGGCGTTTTCCATAATCTTCTTTGCGGCAATCTCAATCTCGGATAGTTTTTTCATTACTGTTTCCATATGTGCCTCCTGTTTATGTGGTCAAAAACTTCTGCACTATATAATACACTCTTTTTCGAAAAAAACCAGACCCAATATGAAAAAAATTATAAAGAAATATCTTTTATGTATTCTGATTTTATAGTAATATAAAATATAAATATTTTACAAAACACCAGAAAAAAAGGAAAATTGCTTATGAGATTAAGAAATATTCCCGGTTCGAAAGAGATCATCGGTTCCAGCAGGTACGTGGTTCAGGAACCGCAGAAGTTCAAAGGACGCTGGCAGGAAAAGTTTTTAAGGACGGCGCCCCTTCATATTGAAGTAGGGATGGGGAAGGGGCGGTTTATCATGGATATGGCCCGGCTGCATCCGGAAATCAATTACGTGGGGATCGAAATGTACGACAGCGTCCTGCTGCGCGCCGTACAGAAGATGGATCAGACGGAGGAAGATTTGCCAAACCTGTGTTTCCTCAGAGTGGACGCCAGAGAGCTTCCGGACATTTTCGCGCCGGGCGAGGTGGATCGGATCTATCTGAATTTTTCGGATCCCTGGCCCAAAGACCGTCATGCCAAACGCCGTCTGACTTCCCGGCAGTTTCTGGAACGGTATGACCGGATTCTGAAACCGGAAGGCCATCTGGAATTCAAGACGGATAACCGGGATCTTTTTGTGTTTTCTCTGGAAGAGGCAAAGACGGCGGGGTGGAAAATCCTGGCTGACACCTTCGATCTTCATAAAGATGAGAAGCTGTGTCAGGGGAATGTGATGACAGAATATGAAGAGAAATTTTCCTCCCAGGGGAATCCCATCTGCAAAATGATTATCTGCCGGTGATTTCAGGCAGAAAATCCGGGCAGCAGGCGGACTGTTTCATATATTAATAGGGAAGAAGTTTTCCGGAGGAAAAGCAAATGGCCAGATACCGTGGATTTAAGGGAACCTTGCTGCAATGGTGCTATCGGAACAGGAAGGCAGACTGTCTGTTGATGGGACTTTTGCAGGCTGTAAATGAGCTGAATCAGATGCTGTCCGGGAGAAAAAGACGATGATCGAAAGAAATTATTAAAAAAACAAAAAATATTTATAAAAAAAGGGTTGATTTTTCGACCCTTTTCCATTATAATAGCAATCACGTTGAAAAAATAATAAATCGAGCGCGATTAGCTCAGCTGGCAGAGCACCTGACTCTTAATCAGGGTGTCCAGGGTTCGAACCCCTGATCGCGCATTAAAGGCACTGTTTTTGGGGACGAGAAGCCCTGGGGACGGTGTTTTTATTTTGTCCTTTCCTGCAGCGGCGGGAAGGCGCGCTGATGATGAAAGGGGAATGAGAAAAATGGGGGATGAACTGACGGAAGGTCCGGTGACGAAATCTATGCTGCGCTTTGCAGTTCCCATTATTCTGGGAGATCTGCTGCAGCTGTGTTACAATATCGCGGATACGGTGATCGTGGGAAGGTTTCTGGGCGCCGATGCCCTGGCTGCGGTGGGATCATCCTTTTCTCTGATGACTTTCCTTACCTCCATCCTGCTGGGGCTGGCCATGGGAAGCGGAACGGTATTTTCCATCCGCTTCGGTCAGAAGGACAGAAAAGCGCTGAAAGAGTGCGTTCTGGCGTCTTTTGTGCTTCCTTTTTGCGGTGACCGTTTTTCTGACGGCGGTGATCTTTGCCGGGATGTTCGGTATCTTTTTATATAACTTTTTTGCAGCGCTTCTGCGCTCTTGGGGGAATTCCGTTGTGCCGCTGATTTTCCTGGCGGTGTCCGCCGGCCTGAATATCGGTCTGGATCTGTGGTTTGTAGCCGGTCTGGAATGGGGCGTGGCTGGAGCGGCCGGAGCCACGGTGATATCCCAGTATGTGTCGGGGATCGGCATTGCCGTCTATACGCGGGTTCGTTTCCCGGAACTGATACGAAAAGAGAAGGGAATCCGTCTCAGAAAAGAGCGGATCCGGGAGATTACCGGATTTTCGGCCCTTACCTGTCTGCAGCAGTCCATCATGAATCTGGGAATCCTGGCGGTACAGGGGCTGGTGAACAGCTTTGGCACAACGATCATGGCAGCCTTCGCCGCGGCAGTGAAAATCGATGCCTTTGCCTATCTGCCGGTGCAGGATTTCGGGAACGCGTTTTCTGTGTTTGTTGCACAGAATTACGGCGCGGGGAAAAAGGACCGGATTCAAAAAGGAATCCGGTCTGTAGTGAAAGTTTCGGCTGGATTTGGCCTGCTGATCTCTTTGCTGGTTGTGATTTTTGCACGCCCGCTGATGACATTATTTATCGACGCCAGGGAAGCGGCCGTGGTGGCGCTGGCCTATGGACTGGCCGCCATCCCTTCCGTGGGCGTGACGGGAATCTGGTGCTCCGTGCCCATCGGCTGGTTCCTGGCGGACGCTTTGGGAACAGGATATTATCTGTTTTGGAAAAAGAAACGACACTAGGCGGCCGGGAGAAAAATTTCTTAAAGAAGAGTGCCCGTATCTTTTGTCTGATAATGGTAAAGCTGCTGCAGGCTGTTTTTGAAGGAGTCGCTGCGGACGCAGTCAATCACTGCCTCAAAAGCAGTTTTGGAAAGATCCCGCCGGCGGAAAATCAGATCCATGGATGCCAGGCCCAGGGGAATGAATTCCAGTTCCGGGAAAAAGGCGGTATACAGACTTGTGCACAGGCAGGCGTCGGCGGATTTGGCTGATACGGCTCCTGCAGCCGACATGCCCGACATGTATTCTTTGTCGTAGCCGGCAATGGAAGAAGGATCCAGGTGGCGGGCGCTCAGAAATTCGTCCAGCATCATGCGGATACTGCTTCCTTTTTCCCGGTTGGCGATTCTCACCGTGCCCTTCGTCAGGTCTTCCAGGGTGTGCAGATGAAAGGGATTGCCGGGGGCAGTCAGGATTCCTTCCGTGTAACGTCCGATGTGTAAAACAGCGGCGGGCGTACCGGGCAGAAACGGTGCAGCCTGCCGGTATACTGTCTGCAGATCGGCAGTATGGGAAAAGGTGGCCAGAGCCAGATGTATTTTTTCGAAATAAAGCGAATAAAGGCTGTTGTACGTATTCATATAAGAATGCAGCAGAGGAACCGGATGGGGCGTCAGCTCCATCTGGTTTTTTATCAGCTCCACCACGGAAGAATCCTGTCCCCCCACGATCAGACCGCTGGCGTTGGACAGGTAATCCATTTTCAGCACGGAGTCGGAAAACTCTGTTTCTGGCTGGCCGGTGGGCGGCAGGGGAGCGGATGCGCCAAAGGAGGAGGGGATCGCATTCGTATACTGATCCAGCTGTGCCTGGCTGATCCGGAACTGTTTTCCGATTTTGACGGAAGACAGTTCTCCTCTTTTGATCAGTTCATAAACAGTCGTCTTTTTTATTTTCAGATAATCGGCCACTTCCTGAGCCGTATACATTTTTTCCATGAAAAACCTTCCTTTGATTTGTATTTCCTTGTTTTCAGCGTAACAAGAAAAAAAACAACAGTCAAGTTTCTTTTTCGACATAGAACATTGACAAAAAGAATAAAAATAGATTAAAATAAACAAAACATCACTAAACAGAAAAAGACGGAGGGAACGAGATGAAAAGAAAGATTTTAGCGATGGCTCTCGCACTGACGATGGCGGGAACGCTGCTGGCCGGCTGTCAAAGCAGTTCCGGCGGCACACAGAAGGAGGCAGAGACGTCAGAGAAACCGGCGGCAAAAGAGACTGTACAGGAAGAGCCAGTGGAGTTGTACGTATTTATTGCCGCCAGCTTAAGCAATGCCATGGAAGAGCTGAAAACCATGTACCAGGAAGAAAATCCCAATGTGGATATCAAGTATAATGCGGACAGCTCCGGAACACTGCAGACCCAGATTGAGGAAGGGGCGCAGTGCGATATCTTTTTCTCGGCAGCGCTGCAGCAGATGGACGCCCTGGTAGAAGGAGGACATGTGCAGGAATCGGATGTGACAGATCTGCTGGAAAATAAAGTAGTGTTGATCAAGCCGGTGGGCGGCGAGACTTCGGTGACCGGATTCTCCGATATTACCAATGCGGCCAATCTGGCGCTGGCAGGCGAGGACGTTCCGGTGGGACAGTATGCAAGGAAGATTTTTGATAATCTGGGGATCACTGACCAGGTGATGGCCATGGAAATCAATGAAGGGGCCAATGTAACGGCGGTGCTGACTGCGGTGGCGGAGCACAGCAATGAGATCGGAATCGTTTATTCCACAGATGCCGCCTCCATGCCCGATGATGTGGAAGTGATCGCCCAGGCTACAGAAGAGGAAGTGGGCGAAGCTGTCATCTATCCGGTGGGACTGGTGAAGGATGAACAGGCCACGGAAGCTCAGACAGAAGCGGCAAAGGATTTTTATGAATATCTCCAGTCTGATGACGCTGCTGCGGTCTTTGAAACATACGGTTTTGCCGTGAGTCAGTAACGGTAGAAATGAAAGGGCGGGAGTTGAAAAACTTCCGCTTTTTCTATATAATTAGTATCACTTTGGAGGAAAGGAAAGCGATCTGCTTATGATGGAAATCATTCAGAATATTGACTGGAGTCCGCTGTGGATTTCTCTGAAAACAGGATTTGTGGCCACGGTGGCAGCTTTCTTTACGGGAATTTTGGCGGCGCGGGTGGTGATGCGGCTGGGCGATAAGGCCAAATGGATCGCCGACGGTTTTCTGACGCTGCCGCTGGTTCTGCCGCCGACGGTGGCCGGATTTCTTCTCCTTTTGCTGTTTAGTCTGCGAAGACCCTTCGGTAAATTTTTGATGGTGAATTTCGACATCAAGATCGTCCAGACCTGGCCGGGCTGTGTGATTGCGGCGGCGGTGATTGCCTTTCCGCTGATGTACCGCAACGCCAGGGCGGCCTTTGAGCAGGTGGATATCAATATGATTTATGCCGGACGCACATTGGGTCTGTCGGAGAGCCGGATTTTCTGGAAAATCATTATGCCGCTGGCGGCGCCGGGAATTGCTTCCGGAACTGTGCTGGCATTTGCAAGAGCGCTGGGAGAGTACGGAGCCACTTCCATGCTGGCGGGCAATATTCTGGGGAAGACCAGAACCATTTCCGTGGCCATCGCTTCGGAGACGGCGGCTGGGAATTACGATGTAGCCGGATTCTGGGTAGTGGTGATTGTGGCGGTATCTTTCTTCATTGTGGTGGCGATCAATATGACTTCCCAGAGAGGTATGGGAAGACGGATGAAGAGGTGGAAATAATGGCGCTGGAAGTGGATATCAGAAAAAAATTTTCCGGATTTACGCTGGATGTTTCCTTCCGGTCGGAGGGCGGCTGTATGGGAATCCTGGGCGCTTCCGGCTGCGGAAAAAGCATGACGCTGAAATGTATCGCCGGGATTGAAAAGCCGGATGAGGGACGGATCGTGCTGGACGGCAAAGTGCTTTTTGATTCGGAAAAACGGATCGATCTAAAGCCTCAGAGACGAAACGTGGGGTATCTTTTTCAGAATTATGCTCTGTTTCCCAATATGACGGTGGAAGAAAATATCGGAATCGGCATGAAAGAAAAGAAAGAGCAGAGAAAGATGCTGGCGGCAAAACAGATAGAAAGGTTTCAGCTGCAGGGTCTGGAGAAGCGGTATCCCTTCGAACTGTCAGGCGGACAGCAGCAGAGGGTGGCGCTGGCGCGGATTTTAAGCTGCAGTCCGGATATCATCATGCTGGACGAACCGTTCTCAGCCCTGGACGGTTATCTGAAAGATACGCTGCAGCTGGAGATGCAGGAGGTTCTGGCCGGATACGGGAAAGATGTCCTTTTCGTCTCTCACAGCCGGGATGAGATCTTTAAATTCTGCAGCCGAATGTGCCTGATCTCCGGAGGCAGCAGTATGCTGGTAGGGGATACCAGGGAGATTTTTTCCCGCCCCGGTACCCTGGAAGCGGCCAGACTGACCGGATGCAAGAACTTTTCGGCCGTTGAGAAACTAAGCGACTATGAGCTGTATGCCTCCGACTGGAATTTTCGCATGAAAACGGCGGAAAGGATCGGCGATGATATCCGTTATGTGGCGGTGCGGGGGCACTGGCTGATTCCATCCTGGGAAAAAGGTCAGGAAAATACCATGGCCATAGAGGAGGCCGGTTATACGGAGACGCCTTTCGAGAAGCAGTATCTCTTTGTCAACAGGGAGGGGGAAAATAATAGACGGATCTGGTGGATGGTGAACAAAAAAGATTTTATCGACGGCGATCTGGGAGGACTGCCGCCTTATATGATTTTTCCGAAGGAGCACATTATGCTGCTTCGTTAAAATAAAACGTACCTGATGGTAAAAGGAAAAAGAAAGGAAGACAGCGATGAAAATCAGTGCAAGAAATCAGTTCAAAGGAAAGGTGCTCAGTGTTCAGGAAGGGGCGGTAAACGGTATTGTACGGATCGATATCGGCGGAGGAAACGTGATGTCCGCCACCATCTCCATGGCAGCCATCAAAGAGCTGGGGCTGGAGGAAGGAAAAGACGCCTACGCCATCGTGAAGGCCACCTCTGTGATGGTCGGTGTGGACTGAAAAGAAAGGAAAAACGCCGCGCCGGGGAAAACCCGGACGCGGCGTTTTTCATGAGGTGAAATACGCATGGACGTATAGAAATCAATAATCTTTTAATACCAGCTCGGTAATGCCTTCGTTCCATCCGTCCTCCACCCTTATGATTTTCGGGTGAGACTCCGGCTGGTAGTCGTCATAAATCATATCGCGGATATCGGTGCTGTTGTCAATACCGTGAACCAGCCGCAGGCGGAAAATGGAGGATGAAGCTTTTTCTAATTCCTGGTCGATCGTCTGCTTTACCTCTTCCGGCTTCATGCCCTGAAGATACAGTTCAATTATGCCTTGTGTCATAATATGCACCTCCCCTTGAAGAATTTTATTACTATGCAGACATTATACCATTATATTTTGAAAATTGCATCAAATTTTTTGGGAATTTCTTTAATTTCGTCTCCAGATGGAGGGGGCAAAGAGGATCAGCAGAGGAAAGAGTTCCAGCCGTCCTGCCAGCATATCAAATATCAGCACGCACTTGGAGAAAGGAGAAAACAGGTGGAAGTTTTCCACGGGGCCCACCTGATCCAGTCCCGGGCCGATATTGTTCAGCGTAGCGGCCACCGCCGAAAAATTTGTGGTGAAGCTGTAATCGTCCAGACTGATCAGAAGCACGGAGAAGGCAGTGATCAACATATAGGCGATGAGAAAGATATTGACGGCCCGCACCGTCTCATGGGCGACCGGATGGCCGTCCATCTTGATCTTTTTGACTCCCCGGGGATGGGCAAAGGAGAAAAGCTCCTTTTTTACTGTTTTTGCCATGATCAGGAGGCGGGATACCTTGATGCCGCCTCCGGTGCTCCCGGCGCAGGCTCCTGTAAACATCAGAATCAGCAGCAGTGTTTTGGACAGCTGAGGCCAGAGGTCAAAATCTGTCGTGGCATATCCAGTGGTGGTGATGATGGATCCCACCTGAAAGGCTGCGTGACGCAGCGCCTCGCCCAGAGTGGGAAAAAAGCTGCGGATGTTCCAGGTCATGATCAGGATGGAGGCGCCGATGATTCCAAGGTAGGCTTTCAGTTCCTCGGAGCGGAAAGCCTGACGGAATTTCCGACAGAGGATCAGGTAGTAGATATTGAAATTAACGCCGAACAAGATCATAAAAACGGTTACGATCACCTGCAGATGAGGGGCATAGCCGGCCATGCTGTCGTTTTTGATACCGAATCCTCCGGTGCCGGCGGCGCCGAAAGAGATGCAGAAAGCGTCAAAGACGGGCATCTTTCCGACGACCAGCAGGATGATCTGAAGCAAAGTCATGGCGGTATAGATTCCATACAGGATCATGGCGGTTTCCCGGACACGGGGCACCAGCTTTTCCACGGAAGGGCCCGGGCTTTCCGCCTTCATCAGATACATCCGGTGTCCGCCGGCCATGGGAAGAACAGCCAGGATGAAAACCAGGATGCCCATGCCGCCGATCCAGTGGGTAAAGCTGCGCCAGAACAGGATGCAGTGAGAGAGCGCTTCCACATCTGTCAGAATGCTGGAGCCGGTGGTGGTGAAACCGGAGACAGCCTCAAAAAGAGCGTCTTCCACCGCCGGAATCTCCCCGCTGATAAGAAAAGGCAATGCGCCGAATATACTCAGCAGGATCCAGCTCAGCGACACAGAGAGAAATCCTTCCTTCATGTAAAATACTGTACTGGACGGTCTGCGGTGGCTGAGCAGAAAGCCGAAAGCCAGACATAGCAGGATGGTGATGACAAAGGAAAAGCCGGAACTTTCCCGGTAAATCACAGCCACCAGGCAGGGAAGCAGCATAAGCGCCGCTTCGAATTTCAGAACGCTTCCTAAAATATAACGGATAATCGATATATTCATGACAGATCTCCTCCTACGGCGCCAGGATATCCCGGGCATCTTTCAGGCCAAGGACGGTGGTGACCACGATGATAGTGTCTCCGGGCAAAATGACATCCTGTCCGCTGGGAGTGATCATGCGGTTATCACGGATGATGCTGCAGACCAGCAGATTTTTTCGAAGGTTTAGCTGCTCCAGAGGAACGCCGGTGATTTTTGATTCCTTCTGGATGTTAAACTCCAAAGCCTCCACCCGGTCGTCAAACATCCGGTACAGCGTTTCGATGTTGCTGTCCAGGGAATTCTGAGTGGCGCGGACATACTGCAGGATCTTTTCCGAGGTCAGATACCGCGGGTAGACCACGCTGTCCAGATCCAGATTGTGAATCACTTCGTTCAGCTGCAGACGGTTGATTTTGGTGATCACCTTTGACTTTACTTTCTTTTTGGCGAACAGCGAAAGCAGGATATTTTCTTCATCAAAATTGGTGAGAGCCACAAAGGAGTCCATCTTGCCGATCCGTTCTTCGTAGAGCAGATCTTCATCGCTGCCGTCTCCGTTTACGATGACGGCGTCCGGGAGCAGCACGCTTAATTCCTCGCAGCGGCGGGGGTTGCTCTCGATAATTTTGACGGAAATGCCCAGCTTCAAAAGCATATCCGCCAGGTAGAGAGAAATCCTTCCTCCGCCGATCAGCATGGCGTTTTTGACCCGGCCGGTTTTGACCTGAATCCGTTTGAAAAATTCCACAGCCGTCTGCCTGGAAGAGATGAGAGATACCACATCGGCCGTCTGCAGGACGAAATCGCCGGAGGGAATGATCACTTCATTGTTTCGCTCCACGGCGCAAATCAACAGATCGTCGATGAGACGGAAAGGAATGTCTTTTACCGCCATCTGATCCAACAGGGATCCCTCCCGGATGCGGAAACGCAGCATTTCTGCATGGCCTTTGGAAAAGGCGTCGATGGACAGGGCGTTAGGGAAGCATAAAAGCTGGGATATGGCTCTGGCGGCCATCAGATCCGGATTGATGATCATGGAAAGCCCCAGCTCCTTTAACAGAAAATCCTGTTCCTGACTGTAGATAGGATTGCGAACCCGGGCGATCGTCTGGCATTTTCCTGTTTTTTTCGCCACGACACAGCACAGAAGATTCAGTTCGTCTGACTCGGTAACGGCGATCAGCAGATCCGCCTCCTCGATGCCGGCTTCCGCCAGTGTATTATAGCTGGCGCAGTTTCCGGTGATTCCCATAACATCGTAAGAAGAGACCATCCTTCTTACGATGGCCTCGTCGGTGTCAATGATGCAGATATCATTGTCTTCTTCCTGACTTAACTGGGCGGTGAGGACATGGCCTACTTTGCCGCAGCCTGCGATGATTATATTCATAACATAATTCCTTTTTTCATTTTGGTGTATGACAGCATTTTTATTATAATTATAACACCAGAAGAAAAACAGGCAATGGCTTTTGGAAAAATAAGACGAAAAAAGGCAGGCTGTAAAGAACAGCGCTGCCTTTTCCCGTTTTAATGAGGGGGGAGATAGTGAGTGGTTAATCAACTATCCGAGATCTATAATAACGAAAAAATGTGAGGAAGTTGTGTTTTTTCTCTGAAAGAAATATGAAATTTCTAAAGAGAAAATGAACTTGCAGGATGAAACCCTGGTGTGATACCATATTAAAAAAGTACGGGAGGATGAAAAAAGTGGAGACACGGGTAGAAAAAGCAATTGAAAAAAGAGATCGGGGATATAACTGTGCCCAGGCGGTGGCATGTACCTACTGTGATCTGGTGGGGCTGGATGAAAAAACCATGTTTAAAGTCATTGAAGGGTTTGGTTCCGGCCTGGCAAATATGCATGGCACCTGCGGAGCGGTTTCCGGGGCCTGCGCCCTGGCAGGTTTAAAAGAAAGCAGCGGGAACCTGGCGTCACCGGACAGCAAAGGCAAAACCTATAAACTGGTGAAAAAAATAGTGGATGAGTTTGAACAGCAGAACGGTTCTATAATCTGCCAGGATCTGAAAGGGGTAAAGACGGGTAAGGTTCTGCGTTCCTGCCCGGACTGCATCCGTGATGCAGCCCGTCTGGCAGAAAAGGTTCTCTTTGAACAGGCAGAATAAATTATTATGGAAGCAGCAGGCCGCATACCAGCACAAAGTGGTGGGGAAGGCGGCCTTCTTCTATCCATTCCAGTTTCAGACCCAGAAGTTTTTCGATGGTAAGCCCCACGTTGCCGCCCAGGGATTCGATGGAGTAGCGCATCAGATCCGGATTGCGGCAGGAGCCGCCGGTGGGTTTGGTGCAGCCGTCCTTGCATAGGTGGCAGCTTCCGGCGGAAAGACTGATACTTCCCGGATTTAATTTCTCAGCGCGCAGCAGTTCGTCGCTGAGTTTTTTCTTTTCCGGCGGCAGAACCTGATCCAGGATATCCTGTATCTCCTGGCGGCTGTATTCTCTGGCCAGCATATCTTCGTCGAAGGTAATCTCTGTGGCCAGCAGCTGAAAGGTCTGGTATTGTTTCCAGTATTTGAGCACATCGAAATCGTAGGATGGGCAGGCCCAGACCCTGTCGTAGTTGGGGCAGGCTTTACAGGCTTCCAGGAAAGTGGGAACATCGACGTAGTTCTCCACGTATTCCGGAACGGATATACTTGCTTCGTGTCGTGTTGTTGTGTACATATGCAGCACCTCCAGATGTAAAGTTTAAGGAATTTTATTTATCGTCAGGAAGATAGATTTCTCCGTGGCGCCAGGCCATTTCCCAGAACTGATATTCGTATTTGCTGCAGTTTATGATGATCTGTTCCAGATTCTGCAGCTGTTCTTCGGAATAACCTGCGGAGAAACGATCTACCAGGTCGATCATCACATCGTTGCAGTCCCGATATCCCTGGCTGGTATAAGTATTGATCCAGTTCCCGTAGAAAGGATGATCCTTGCTGCCGGGAATGGTTTCCATATGATCGCCGATCAGTTTATAACTCCAGGAACAGGCCAGAACGGCGGTGGCCAGTTCAGCCATACCCTCTTTCAGGGAGATGGAGATCATATAGTTGGTATAAGATTCATTGTTCAGGCACATGGGAGTTTCATCGATCATCTGTCTGGTAATGCCCAGTTTCTGCAGATAACTTTGATGAACGGCGTTTTCCGTATCCAGCGTTGCGGTGATCAGATCGGCAAACAGCCTCATATCGGCTTCGGCGGTGGATTTTACCACGCCCAGGGCGAAGACTTTGGCGTACTGCATCAGATATTTGTGATCCTGAATCATATAAAACTGGAATTTTTCCACCGGCAGGCTGCCGTCGCCGATTCCGCTGACGAACGGATGGGTATAGTAGCTCTCCCAGATGGGCAGCGCAGCCTGCAGCAATCTTTGCGTTGTTTTCATGTCATCCCTCTTTTCTCTTTTTTCGGATATCTTTAATATACCATATTCTTTGGCGGAACTACTAGGAAATTTATCCTACCTGTGATAAAATTTACCCTAGTAAAGAGTGAAATGGAGAGGAAAAATGCTGCGGTGTGGTGAAATTCTCAACGATACTTACGAAGTAATGGAGGAGATCGGACAGGGCGGCGGGGGAATCGTCTACCTGGCCTATCATCTCCGCCTTCAGAAAAAAGTGGTCATTAAAAAAATGAAGGAGTCTTTCGGCGGAAATATCAAAGAACGCCGGGAGGCGGATATTTTAAAGAGTCTTCATCATAAATATCTTCCCCAGGTGTATGATTTTGTCCAGATGGGCGATACCGTCTTTACGGTGATGGACTATATCGAGGGGTGGGATCTGCTGCGGTATATTCAGCAGGGCCAGCAGTTTGATGAGCGCCAGCTGCTGATCTGGCTGCGCCAGCTGGCGGAGGTGTTGGAATATCTGCACGGGCAGCATCCGCCTATTGTGCACAGTGATATCAAACCATCCAATATCATGATTACCTTAAACGGCGACGTCTGTCTGATTGATTTTAACGTTTCCTTCGGTGACAGCGGCATGGGAGGTATGTCCGGCTACAGTCAGCGTTATGCTTCGCCGGAGCAGATTTACCGCAGCCAGGTGCTGCGCGCAGGGGGGGATCCCAGGACGGTTGTGGTGGATTACCGGACGGATATCTACAGTCTGGGAGCCAGTTTCTATCATGTGATTACCGGCTATCCGCCGGTGGTGGACGGGGTGGCAGGACAGCCTCTGCTGGCGTGGAGCGGCCTGCCTTTTAGTCGCTGGTTTCTTGGCGTCATTGATAAGATGATGCAGATCGATCCGGCGCAGCGTTACCAGAGCGCTTCGCAGCTGCTGGGGGATTTGCTGAACATCCGCAGCAGGGATACGGATTATAAAAATCTGAAAACCAGGGAAAAGGTGATCTATGCCGCTGGTATTCTGCTTATTCTGGCCGGTGTGATCTGTCTGTTTTTCGGCGGGCGTCAGCTGAATCAGGAGAGTTTTCAGGAAGAATATGAGCAGCTGGAGGAACTGGCCGATGGGGATGATTATGATACCATTGTCTCCACCGGAGTGGACCTTCTGAATAATAAGAAATATAGCCGTGTGCTGGAGCGGGAACAGGAAGAAAAAGGAAATATCTTTTATATGATTGCCAACTGTTACTTTGAACAGGATGATTACAGCCAGGCCATCCGTTTCTACCGGGAAGCGCTGGCCTGCAGCGGCGAAAACCCGGAGTATTACCGGGACTATGGCATCGCGCTGGCCAGATACGGTGATGTGGAAGAAGCCAAAGCAGCGCTGGATTCGGCGATCGATCAGGGGCTGGGGCAAAGTCAGATTTATCTGGTGCAGGCGGAAATCGCTCTGGCCCAGGAGAATTATAATGATGCAGTGGCAAATTTCCGAAGGGCCATCGACGGTACGGAGGATCCCTATGACCGTTCCAGGGCCTATCTCCTCTGTGCCAGGGCTTACCGGGCCATGGGAGATTTCAGACAGGAGATCGCCACCTTACAGGAGGCAGAGCAGCAGGCGGACAGTGAATATCTGCCGTCTATCCTGAGGGCGCTGGGAGCAGCCAGTACCAGATACGGCGCCCAGGCTTCCGAAAACGAAAGCAGGAGCAGTTACCAGGAGGCTTTGCGCTGCTATGAGACGCTGGTGAGCCTGCCCTCGCCCAGCTTCAATGACCAGATGAATCTGGCGGTGGTCCGTGAGATCCTGGGCGATTATGAGGGAGCCCAAAATCAACTCCTTGCCATGGGAGCGACTTATCCGGAGGACTACCGGATCTATATGAAGCTGGCGCTGCTGGAATGCACCATTCAGGGAAATCTGCAGGAAGATTATCGCAATTACGGCGCGGCCGACAGTTACTATCAGCAGGCCGAACAGTATTATGAACCGGTGAGAAACAGCGGCAGAAGCGATGAGCAGATGCAGGAGTTGGAGCGGGTTATGCAGGAATTAAAAGAAAAAGGCTGGCTGTAGCAAAAAGGGGGAAACGAAAATGACGTATGGCGAGATCCTGATCGTGTGCGGAGTGGCGCTGGCGGCGCTGGGCGTGCTGACGCTGATCATCGGCGCGGCGGCGATCAGTTCGGCAAAGAAAAAACTGAAACGGAAATTATATGATAAATATGGATTGTAGGAGGATACATGTATAAAATAATTGCGTCCTGTATCAGCCATTGTGGCATGGTACGGGAAATGAATGAGGATAATCTGTACTTTGACGGAAAATTTCTGGAAGAAAAGCACAGAGGACTGGAAAAAGCAGTTACGATCCACCGTGACACCAGCCAGCTGCGAAGCTTTGCCGTCTTCGACGGGATGGGAGGAGAAAAAGACGGAGAGGTGGCTTCCTATCTGGCCGCGGTGCAGTTCCGGCAGGAAATGGGAAGACAGATCACGGAATCGGAAAGCCCCCGGGATTTTCTGGAAAAAGTGTGTCTTGATATGAATCAGACGATCTGTGAGGAAGCGGTAAAAAGACAGGCGCAGGGGATGGGGACCACGGCGACGATCCTCTGTCTGAAAAATGAGGAGATGACCGTATGCAATCTGGGCGACAGTCCTGCTTTTCTGGTAAGGGAAGGGGAGATATTTCCCCTGCATGAAGAACATACCAATCGTCATTTTCTGGAGGAACAGGGGATCGCGTTTCGCAAGCCGTCGCTGACGCAGTGTCTGGGTATTCCGCCCGAGGAGATGGCGATCCATCCCTATATCCACGAGGATGATATCCGGGAAGGGGATCAGTATCTTCTGTGCAGCGATGGACTGACGGATATGGTGTCCCGGGAGGAAATACACAGGATTCTGCAGGAAAATCTGACTCCGGGAGACTGTTTGGAAAAACTTCAAAAACAGGCTCTGGAGCGGGGCGGAAAAGACAATATCACGATCATTCTGTGCAGGATTGCCTGAAGAATTTGGCTTTTTTGCTGTTCTGTGATAGGATAGTGCCACGCGGCGGGGAGATGGGGAGCAGTTTTGAGGAGTGATGAACAATGAAGGGTAGTTTACAGACTTTGACGCAGTATCAGAAGACTCATGTTATGGATCAGGAAACGGTTCTGCAGCTGGGGGTGGATATCTGCCAGTATCTGAAAAGGGGAGTACCCCATGGGGAGATCCGTTCGTCCGGCATCCTGGTGTCGGAGGACGGGGAATTTATCTTAAAAGAAGAAAACCTGTACCGGGAACCGGATCCGGCAGGAGATGTCTACGCGCTGGGCATGCTGATGTACCGGCTGCTGAATGCGGGGCGTCTTCCTTTCATGCCGCCGTCCGGCCAGCCGGTATCTGAGGAGGAAAAGGAGCGGGCCATACAAAGATGTCTGGCCGGAGAGCCGCTGCCGGATCCGGAAAAAGGCGGTCCGCAGATGGGAGAGGTTCTGCGAAAGGCCTGCCATGCCGATCGCAGACAGAGGTATCAGACGGCCCGGGAACTGGAGACGGCGCTGATCAGCGTGTGGGAACAGAAACCGGATGAGTCTGCACAAAACAGCAGACGGGCAAAAACATCTTCAAAATCTGAAAGGGAAAAAGACAGAAGAGATGATGGGCGCAGAAAAAAAGAGAAAGAAGAAAAGACAAAGCGCCGCCGGGGAGTGTCTTTGCCCGAGGGTCCCTCTTTTTCTTTGGGGCAGATTGGCAGAAGAAGCATCTTTGTATTTCTGTCTGTGCTGGTGTCTCTGGCCTGGATAATCCTGGAACACCGGATGACGATTGTGGGAGCTTCCGGCATGTTTTTTTACGGCTATTGTATCGTCCAGGGCGTGCTTGTGCTGATTGCCTTGGGTGCGGGGGGCATGTTTTTGAAACTACTGTGGGGCGTTTCTTTTTTAGATCTGCTTTTTGCGGGACTTTATGATATCGTACTGGCGGATCTGATGAGCCGGTACGGCGTGATTCTGCCGGAATTTTATCAGCCGGGACTTCTGGCAGTGATGCTTCCCCTGGCGGCGGGGCTGTGCTACTTTGCCGGCAGCCTGCTCAAAGGCGGTTTTGGTTACGGGCAGGCGAGATTTTGTACGCTGCTTATGACGGGAATCGGCATGGTCATGCTGCTGCTCGGGCTGACGGGGGTAAACGTTTCATTTTTGACTTTGGATCTGTATCCCGGATGGAGCGGTGTGCTGGTATTGATTCTGGGGATCCTGGCTATGGAAAATGAATGGTCGGGGGGCGGTGTGAAGCTGCTTTGCTTCCTGGTGATCTGCATGGACATAGGTCTGATCGGCCTGAACAGTTTTCAGGACAGTCTGGCATCCTTTGCGATCCCGGTAGAAGGGGCGCAGAACGTTTTGGCGGTTTTGATGATCTTCGCTTCTGCAGCCGCTTGGTTCCTGCTGGGACGCGCAAGGAACAGAAGAAGTTCCCTGTCGAATTAAGGAAATTTAATAGAATTGTAATTGTATCTTTTTTGTTTGTGCGTTATGCTTATGTGATAGAGCATAGAAGAACAAAAGTAAGGGTTATCAGGGGAAAGATTTACCATGGATGAAAGACAAAGAAGACTTAGGATAGAGCGCATGAAGCGTGAAAAAGCAAGGCAGCTGCGCAGACGCCGAAGGCAGAAAATGATCCTGAAGCGGTGTATTCTCGCGGCGGCCTGTGTGGCCGTGGTGCTGCTGGTCATCTCAGGAGTGTGGGCTCTTGTCAAACCTGCTGTCGGAAAAGGCGGGAAGAAGGATCAGTCGGAACAGGCCGTGATGGAGGTGGAAGCTTCCAAGGAAGAATCGACGGAAAAGGCGGTCTCACCGACACCGACGAAGGAGGCGGAGCCTTCGGCACAACCGGAAGAAGAAAGCGATGCTCAGGCAGCTGAAAGCGGGGCAAAGGCAGTCAACGCCGATGCAGCCGCACAGCGGGCGGCGATAGCCACCGGGACGGAAGTGACCTATGCGGTGCCAGGATGGCAGGTGGATGATACCGGATGGTGGTATGCCAATGACGACGGCACTTATTTTACCAACGGCTGGCAGGAGATCGACGGACAGGAGTATTACTTTAATGCAGAAGGTTATATGCAGACCGGCTGGGCTGTCGTGGGAAATAAAGGATGTTATTTCTCAGAAGAGGGTATCTATGAACCGGATAAAGAATCCAAGATGGTTGCCCTGACCTTTGATGACGGTCCTGGTGATCATACCGATGAACTGCTGGACATTTTGGAAGAGAACAATGCGAAAGCTACGTTCTTCATGCTGGGGGAAAACGTGGCGGCGAAAGGAGCCGACGTGATTCCGCGGATGATAGAACTGGGCTGCGAGCTGGGAAATCATTCCTATGATCATCCAAATTTGATGGAACTGGACGGAGAAGGGATCCAGGATCAGTTCAACCGAACCGACCAGGAAATTGCCAAGATTTCAGGCGGCCCGACAGCGACGCTTGCCAGGACACCCTTTGGAGCCCAGGATGATTCGGTGACCAGCTATATTGAAAAACCGTGTATATACTGGAGCCTGGATACGCTGGACTGGCAGACGAAGGATGTGGATTCCAATATTTCAGCCGTTCTGGATCATGTAAGCGATGGGGAGATTATCCTCATGCATGATATCTGGCCCACTACGGTGGAGTCCTGTGCGACGATCATTCCGGCTCTGATTGAAGAAGGGTATCAGTTGGTGACCGTCAGCGAACTGGCGGCGGCCAAGGGCGTTGCCATGGAGAATGGCGTTACCTACTATGATTTCTACCCGGATACCGACGCCACTGCCGGCGGGGCGGATTCGGATGGAAGTGAGGAAGATGCCGGAACGGAATCGGGAGAGACAACGACGGAATCGGAAGAAAGTGAAACGGAATAGATTCAGACAGGCTGTTGCATTGGTGCAACAGCCTTTTTGGTGAAAATATAGTCGTTATTCTGATTTGGTTAAAGGCAAAGAGATTTCTACAGTTGTTCCGTGGTCAAATGAACTGAAAAGCTTTAAGCCATATTCATTTCCATAATGTAATTTTATTCGTTCATTGATATTATTTAAACCGATGCTGACAGTATTATGAGAAGCATTTGCATCAACTGCCAGCGGCTTACTAAGCAAATAATTTAATTTTTCTAAAAGTTCTTCTTCAATACCACATCCCTGATCAGATACACTGATAATTACGCGTTTTCGGGTCGAAAATGCATGGATACGGACTTGTTCGGTTGCACGGATTGAGTTGCGCAGTCCATGCAGTAATGCATTTTCGACAATTGGCTGAAGCGTTAGACGCGGAATTTCAATTTGTTTGAGCGTGTCATCGTCAAGCTGAATGTGTATTTCATATTTATTGTTAAAACGATAATTTTGAATTTTAACATATGACTCTACGATATGTAGTTCTTCATGGAGTGGTACAAGAGGTTCTTTGGATTGGATGCTGTAACGGAAAAAATCAGATAAAGATTTTGCCATTTCTGCAATTGTATCCACTCCCTCAAATACAGCCTGGCCGCGAATGGATTCAAGAGTGTTGTATAAAAAATGTGGGTTGATCTGGCTTTGTAATGCATTTAATTCTGCTTGTTTACGTAACATCTCAGCTTTGTATTCTTTGTCCATGATGTTCTGTACATGGTGCATTAAACGAACCGTATCATCCGTCCTTTTACGGTTATCTGTAGAATCGGAATCGGGCTGCTCGTCTTTGACTATGGAGGAATCAATATAATCTTTAAAAATTTCGGTTGCCGCTTTGCTGATCCGTGAAATAGGAGTTAAGATAAAAATGTGTGCAAATAAAAAAGATACGCCAATTAATGTAACAGCAAGCAGGAAAAATAACAGCTTCGTTGAAAGGGAGTTCCTGTGATTTAAAAAACAGTAGGAACATAGAGCAATAAATGGAAGACACAAAATGATAAATAAAATGAACATGAAGATGTATAATTTATTGGTTGTGCTCATCTTTTTAAATTTCATACTAATTCCCTTTCGCATCAGAGATATATTCGCTGGTATTCCTTAGGCGATATCCCTTTGTATTTTTTAAAAGTTTTACTGAAATGTTTAGCGTCGCTATAGCCTGCCTTAATGGCAATATCCGAGATTTTCATCGGACTTTTTAATAACTCGCAAGCCAGTTCCATTCGTTTTTCCAGGATATAATCTTTAAAATTTTTCCCGGTTTCTGTCTTGAAAAGTTCGCTTAAATAGGTGCTGTTCAGGTAAACACGGGAAGCAACCGATTCAAGAGTAAGACTTTCAGATAAATGTTCATTTATATATTTACACGCCATAGATATGGAAGCGCTTATTTTGTTTTCGGATAACTTTTTCTGTATGGTACATAATGTTTCCTTCAATTCATTGATGAAAGCAGTGCATAATTCTGTAGTATTAGTACAGATATCCAATTTATTCAACATTTGTGTTTTATCAATAGACGTAAAATTTAATTTATTAATTTCCTGACAAAACAATTCGGCTATTTGTTCCAATAGAGGTAAATATGGTATGGTTTCTGATTCATGAACGTGCATCTGTTGTTCGAATTTTTCTATAATTCGGCGAAACCAGCGCACAAGGCCAATAAGATCCTGAGAAATAATACATTTCGCAAAATCTTGTTTTTCATTGTCAGTAAGCAGTTCTGGATCATGTGAGGATAAAAGGGGAGTATCCTTGCCATAAAAGATGGCTTTGTTGAGTCCGCGTGAAATCCTATGGTTTAAGGCGAAAAACGCTTCCTGATGAGCCGTATTCAGACTGCTGATATTATCGTGATGAATTTCGCTGATACCGATAGATAAATTTAAGTTTTGCTCCTGCGCTTTTTTTAGAAGTTCATCAAAAAATTCTTCTTCCTGGAGGAATATTTTGTAGCGGGCTGTTTCTGATGGGTTTAAAATAATTGTAATGAGAGATCCCTGATGAAAACAGAAAAAATCGTAACAGATTTCTGTAAACATGTGATTTGCCATACTTACGGCATCTTTATAAATCAATTCCAGAGTATTGGGCAGAATGTAATCTAATTGTTGATGAATTAATTTGATAATGATACATTGGAACAAATTTCCCTGAAAAGAAAAACCATATTGTAAAGGATCAATGGCGCCGGTATTAGATTCGGACCAAAATAATTGCTTAAAAAACTGCATTTTTAAGAGATAACTGTTTTGTGTTAAGAGGTTTTGTGTATCCTGTTCCGACTGTAATTTTTCAAAAATATGATTTAATACGGAACATAGCTCAGTTTCATCAATGGGTTTTAACAGGTAGTCGATGACGCCTGCTTTTAATGCGGAACGGACATAATCAAAATCTTTGTAACCAGTTATAATTATAAATCGGCAGCGAGAGCCATTTTGCTGAGCCTTTTCTATCACTTCCAAGCCGTTAAGCAAAGGAACATTGATATCAATAAGCGCGACATCAGGCGTTTCTTTTTCTAGTATATCAAGAGCATCTACACCGTTATCACAGCAGACGATGGGTGATACCATTTCAAAATTTTTTTTAACAAAAGATTGGATTAAAGACGAAATCCAAATTTCATCTTCTAGAATCAGCATTTTATACATAAAATTCCTCCCTGTTATTTTTCAATGAAAGAGATAAAAGCTTATCGGTTGTGATATTAGTTCCTTTTACTTCGCCTTGGATTTTCCCATTTTCAATTACGATTGCTCTGGTAGCGCATTCTGCAACATCGTCGAAATCCATTGATTTCATTATGATAGGCGTACCATTGGCGGCAAGTTTTCTCAAATGAAGAATGATCTTGGAACGACTGTCCAGATCAAGCCCTTTGAGGGGTTCGTTGAGAATCAGAATATTGTGTTTCATACTAAACCAACGCGCCAATGCCAGCATCTTTTCCATGCCATAACTTAAATTTTGTGCTTTGTTTTTCCATTGATTTTTCTGAAAAGGTATAAACTGGCTGTTTTGGACTGCGAGATAGTTTTCCATCCTAGGGTGAATAATCGGATGGGGAAAAATTCTTTCTAAAAAGGGTAAGGTAAGATTATTTAGTATGGAAAGATTTTGAATAATCTGAGGATAATTGCTGTCAACGTCACTCATGTATGCTATTTTATTTTTTAATGCCTGGCGGGGATTGTTAATCAAAATGGGTTTTCCTTTTAAATATGTTCCCCTTTGTGTGAGGGGTTAAGCCCCAAAGGGAGTCCATTAAATTGTTCAGTGCCAAAGAATTTAATCCTGTAATTCCCAATATCTCATGCTGATGCAGTACGAAAGAGAGATCTTGAATATAAGGAGGTACGCAAAAACTTTCGATTCGAAGTTCTTCTTCACCGGCCTTTGCTTCTGCGGGTAATTTGGATGCAGACTGACAACCGGAAAGCAGATCAAT